>JAABVA010000859.1_pt1 | contig 35078 bp, 40 predicted proteins | sample 5560331 | NCBI WGS metagenome assembly JAABVA01 (sample SAMN12812661, study PRJNA571458) | rock metagenome | isolation source: Antarctica rocks | place: Antarctica: Victoria Land, Mt New Zealand sud | collected 2016-01-07 | reverse complement strand
CCGGCCATATGACAGTGACGGCACTGAACAGTAGTAAGCCTTCCAGGTACGATTATCTGCTGGAAGTTATCGACGACAAGCTGGTTCAAAGGCCTACCGCCACGTTGCGGAGGCATTGATGGAGGTAGAGAGATAGGGGTCTGCAAGCAGGTTAGCTAGTAGAACTGACGACAGCGAGGGGTCAACAGCAAGGTGAACCTTCCTATCATAATCCATGTCTAGCTTACATAATAAAAAACCAAAAAAGCGAAGCAAAAAAGCCGCTAAGAGGTATTATACACGCTTTTTGTAGAAAAAGCGGTTTTATTCTGACCCTACTACCGACTGACGCCACATCACTAGCGTGCGGAAACCTTAATTATTTGATCTGTAAAACGGTTGGCTCTTTTACCGAAGTTGCGGAAGCTAAACCTATTACAGTTAACCGTTCGATTTTCAATGAAGTTCGGCTCACCTACTCGCTCACCTACTCGCTTACCTACTCGTTCATCTACTCGCTCACCTACTCGTTCATCTACTCGCCCATCTACTCGCTCACCTACTCGCTCACCTACTCGCTCACCTACTCGCTCATCTACTCGTTCATCTACTCGCTCACCTACTCGCTCACCTACTCGCTCACCTACTCGCTCACCTACTCGTTCATCTACTCGCTCACCTACTCGCCCTACCAATCTCTCTACCAAACGCCCTACCAAATTCCCTACCAAACGCCCTACCAAATTCCCTACCAAACGCCCTACCGAATTCCCTGCCAAATTCCCTACCAAACGCCCTGCCAAATTCCCTACCAAACGCTCTACCAAACTCTCTACCAAACTCCCTACCAAACGCTCTATCAAACGCGTCGGTCGAACGCATAAAACACGTCAAACAGTGCTTCAAACAATGCTTTCTACATGGCTTGGGAACAGTACTGTTACCCCTGTGGTTAGTAATCTTCGCTCCCAGCCGAAGGTCAACGCTAGGAAATTCAGGGGATTCAGAGTAGACTGACCGTCGGGTCGGGTTTCGGGTTGACATTTTGGACCCGAACCGAGATCGGGTCGGGTTGCTCACATTTTCAACCCGATCCGAGTCGGGTTGCTCATATTTTCAATCCGACGCGACCCGACCCGACTGGGAATTGGGTCAACCCGACCCGACCCGCCAAGGACCCGAGCTTGGCGTCAAGAGGGCTAAATATAGAAAATTTTCCGGTTTTTGGCTTTTGCATTACCTTTTTGCATTACCTTTTAATAGGAAGTCATAAAGGGGAACATGAAGGCCGTTTGGTAGGGAGCCATAAAGAAAAACATGAAGGTCGTTTGGTAGAGAGTCATAAAGAGGAACATAAAGGCCGTTTGATAGAGAGTTATGACGAGAAACATGAAGAGAAACATGAAGAAAAACATGAAGGGAAACATGAAGAAAAACATGAAGGGAAACATGAAGAGGAACATAGAGAGAAACATGAAGAAAGTCGTGGCGAAAAACATGAAGGGAAACATGAAGAGAAACATGAAGGGAAAACATGAAGGCCGTTTGACTTTGATAGAAAGTCATGACGGGGAAACATGGTAGAAAGTTATGAAGAGAATCATGAAGACTGTTCGATCAAGCTATTTACATTTATCTAATATTTTGTCGAATCAAATCGAGTTATCAAATCAAGCTTCTCAATTCGACTCAAGTGCTTGAGTTCAACTTCTCAATTCGACTCGACACTTTTTCAAAAAAATTTCAATTCAACTCGATTCAACGCGATCAGTCTAATTCAGAGTATTTACTTCTTTTCACTTCTTTTTTTCTTCGTAGAACAGTTTCTACTTTCTATTTCATACGAAATAATGCTAACTGACTCAATAGAACGCACTCTTCATGACTCGATATTGAACTTTCTACTGATTTTTCTGCTGAGCTTTCTACTGAGCTATCGACTGAGCTTTCTACTGAGCTTCTTATCGAGCTTTCAACTGAGCTATCTACTGATCTTTCTATCAATCTTTCGACTGATCATTCTATTGATCACTCTACTGATTATTCTACTCATTATTCTATTCATCACTTTCCTCATCATTCTATTCATCATTCTACTCATCATTTTATTCATCATTCAAGAATCAAATTTATTCTTTATTGAGCATCAAATATGACTTTATCAAACAGTCTTTATAACTCTTTACATGACTTTCTACATGACTTTCTATCAAGCTTTGAATTACTTTGCAATCAAGAATCAAATTTGATTTTTATCAAGCATCAAATATGAGCTTTATTGTACATTCTACGTGACTTTCTATCAAACATTCTACATGACTTTCTATTGAACATTCTACATGACTTTTTATTGAACATTTTACATGACTTTCTATTAAACAGTCTTCATGATTTCTTTCATGACTTTCTTCATGACTTTCTACCTCATTAGTTTACTCATTAAATTTCTCATTAACTTTCTCGTTGACTTTCTCATTGACTTTCCCAGCGCATATAATAAATTGTGTAAATAGCTATTATTTAGTTAGTCAAATTAATTAGTAATTAATCTATTATACGATCGCAATAATCAATAAGTTTTGAGTCAGCAATAACTGAAAATCGCGTTGCTTTTCATTGATAACAGACTTGCTCAAACAGTCAATGAATCTAGTATTTTATCTTACAACTTATTCATATCTCTCACTTTCACTCAGTTCTTCGCTTAATGCTCAACAGTCATACATCACTTTCAATCATGCATCACTAAATTCAACTATTCATTATATACACATTGATTTTTGAGCAATTGCTTCAAAATAACTCATCATTTCTTCTGATAAGTTTAAATGAACTTAATGCAAGCAGCTTTATAAAACTTAGTAGCTCGATAGCACTTCTTTAATGCATTTAAATAACGCTTTTTTCAGATTTAAATCTGTCATCAAGTTAAAGTTGAGTTAAGTTGAAAAAAGTCAACTCAACTCAATTCTGAGTTTGAATTGAGATTGAGTTGACTCTTCTTAACTCAAGCTTAACTCAAGATTGAATTAAGTTGCTTGAACTCAATTTCTAAAAATAGTATACTTACTCATATGCACAGATTTTTCATGCAAACTGAATTTAAACTCAATTTCTAAAAATAGAATAATTACTTGTATGCACGAGATTTTCACACAAACTGAATTTTCGCGCACTTTAATTTAAAAAGATTAGCAACAAATAATATTGACTTTAATGTGTTAAAATGACATCAATATAAATAGTTTTAGTTAGCGTGTGCAAAAATCTCGTTTGCGCTGAAATTTCATGCATACAAGTAGTTAATCAATTGACTTTACATTTAAAAGAAAAAAAACTAAAGTTCTTGACAAAAGTGATAAGAATTAACTTGAATTATGCGCGAAAGCAATAATATCACTAACAGTGTAACAGTGCAAAAATTGTATTTACTATTTATTTATCTTGTGACAGCGTTGCATTCTGATTGCATAGTAACATGATTATCTACTTCATCATGTAATTTGAATAAGCTTCAAATGTAAACCTTTCACTTGTAAGACAAAAAATTAATCTCATATTCTTCATTTGAATGATTACATGCTTTGCATGAATTGTGCAAAGATTAATGTTTGTTAAGTAATCAGTATTTGAATTATAAAATTAATTGCAAAATTGATTGCAAAATTGATCATGAAACCAATCTTCTGTCAGAATCATGTCTAAATGATACAATTGATGAAGATCAGAATTGATAGTGCTTGATCTTTAGAAATAACTATAACTGAATATTAAGAATATAGAAGAAGATTGATACAAAAGCTTCTATTTATGTAATGTTCAAAGACTGCGCTAGACTCGAAAGAAATGTGTTTGTGATACAGAAAGAAGATGATGTAGATGAACAAGATGTTGATGAAAGAAAAGAGTGTTGAGAAAGAAAAAAGATGTTGAGTCATATCTGAGTCATATCTGAGTCAAACCTGACTAGCTCGCTGATTAGCTCTAATCATTACGCAGAGCACTCGCTAGCGTTCACTATGAATTGATTAAAGCTTTAGCCTTGTTCAGTTTTATCAGTCTTGATATGCTCGTAACATTATCTTCTTCTTCGAAAATTCATGTTTGCATGAATGTAGTTTATTTGATCGCTTTTGTTGATAGTTATTTCGATATTTAGCGCGATTTGTTTAAATATAGCTTATGAAATTCATTCAAAACTTTCTCTGAGTCATTGAATTTTTCTTTATCGACATAGTATCATTCGTCGTCTCTATCTAGATCTGTTCATTTGACTTTGTACTGTATTTGATCTCGATAGCGTCTGAAGTTCAATATATCATTTATCTTTCAGTGTTCATTGTTTTTGATAGTGATTGATCTGAGTGATTCTGAATGCTGTTCTGATAGAAGATCTTCTAAATATAATTGCAGTAGCTTTGAGCTGAACATTGAATGCAGATGCTTCATGCTGACTGATAGATGAAGATGATAGAAAATACTCACTTTGACAGTGATTTGATAAAGATTTAGCTGTTTGTCTTTCAAATCTTTGCAGAGTTTCGTTGTCTTGACGATTCTGAAAGATAGTCAAACTCAGTCATCTACTTCATAAATGATGTTTCGTCTATGTTTATTGATCTGAACTTCAATGATCAGCTTCGTCTTTTTCAATTGTTGATGATCGAAGTTCAGTAGTTCTTTCATTCAAATGACAATATCATCTGCTTTTCTAGCTTCAAGTCGTTCATGAATTGTTTTGTAATCAGTCGTATCTGAATCGAAACTCATTCGAGAATGAAATTCTTTATTGAAGTAGAAGAGAGTCATTGAAGTAATTAGATTGATCGCGTCAAGTCGAGTACTCAACTTGAAAAGTGTCGAGTTAAGTTGAAATTTTTTTGAAAAAGTGTCGAGTCGAATTGAGAAGTTGAACTTGAGAACTTGAATCGAGTTGAGAAGCTTGACTCGACAACTCGACTCGACAACTCGATTCGACTCGACAAGATATTAGATAAATATAAATAGCTTGATCAAACAGTCTTCATCATAAAGACTTCATGATTCTCATCATGACTTTCTATCAAACACTCTTCACGATAATGCAAAAAGATAATGCACTATGAATTTATAAGATTATGAGTTATGATTAGAACTTAGAAAGTAAGATAAGCGCTGTTCGCTAGTCGAACAGCTCTATTATTTTCTTTTCACTTTCATTATTCTCTTTCTTCTCACTACTGATTATCTCATATTCATCATGTTGTAGTTTCTTCTCATTCTTCTTTGCTTCATAGCACATCTCTGCGTCATCGTTTTCTACTATGATGAAATCATTCAAATTAGAATTTATTGCATGTATTGAATTCTGAATTTCTCGTTCTTTAACAGTTGAGAAAGTGACGAATTCTGTTGCAAAATTCTGAAAAGCTATCATAAAATTAGTATCATCAGTCTGCTTTAACTTCTTCAGATCATCATGATGAAGAATTCTTTGTTGAATTAAGTAAACTATAGAGATCATAAATTTTGATATTTCTTCGCTCATGTTCAGCTCATCTGTTGTCTTCTAAAATTGATATTAGTTTCTACAACTGAGAGATAATGCATATAAATAATGCATATCTTTGTTGCTTTTGAAGCAATTTTCTCTGCAGTAGTATTTGCATCTTGTGTCGCAGCAGTTATATCGAAAAACTTTATCGTCTCAGTGACAATCTCAGTATTCGCTTTGCATCTGATTTTCGATTCAAAGCATTCGACTATAAACAGATCAGCGCTTTATTTAGTATTGCATTACTGAGATGCATTATCATGAATATCTTTGTTCTTTCGCTCTTGTTCTATCTCGTCTCTTACATTGTCTTTCATCGCTGCTTTGTCGATCTCATTTACTTCTTTTCAAACATTGAATTGTCTTAGTTTGTGTAGTCGTTTGAATATGACTACATGATGATTGTTCTGTCGCTTGTAATGTTCTTTGATCTCATCGAATCAATTTTTACCACGATTTTGACTTGCAATAGACTTTGAATTTACGAATAGAATGAACATTATCTGTTAGAGTCAGCATTATTCTCTTGATAATGCATTTGAGTAATGCAACAGTATTGATGAAATTTGAGTAGTTCGATAGAATATGAACTTGTAGAGAATTTGAAAAAGTAAGAAGTATAACATCAAGTGAGATGAATTAATTTTCACAAAGAATTATTTCTGAACTGTCAAACAAAGTAAAAAGTACCTGTTAAAGTCAGCATTGTTCTCTTGATGATGCATTTGAGTAATGCAATAGTATTAATGAAATTTGAATGATTTGAAAAAATATGAACAGGTAGAGAATTTTGAAAAGTAAGAAATAGACTGATAGTTCATCAAGTGAGATGAATTAATTGTCACGAAAAATTATCTCTGAACTGTCAAACAGAGTGAAAAGTACCTGTTAAAGTCAGCATTGTTCTCTTAATAATGCATTTGAGTAATGCAATAGTATCGATGAAATTTGAGTAGTTCAATAGAATATGAACAGGTAGAGAATTTTGAAAAGTAAGAGAAAAACTTATCAAGTGAGATGAATTTGAGTGCAATGAGAAAAATTTAATTATTATTCTTAACACTTATTTCTTAACACTTATTCAATATTTTCTTCAATTTCTTTTCTGATTTTTCAATCACTTCTTTTATCATATTTTCTTGAATCGTTTTAGTAATCAACGCTTCAATAAATAATACTTTTGAAGATAATACTTTCAAAAATCAAGTTTACATAAATCAAATCAATCATTCTTGATAAACAATGACATGCAGCAAGCATGTTATCAATAATGCATACTGATAATGCAATATGACTTGTTTATTGCTGACAAGTTCATTTTTAGCATGTGCATCAGCATGTAACGTCTAAGAGCTCGATGCATTCAACTGATCATTATGCTGTCAAAGAAACTTCAGTCTTTAAATCTACTACTACTACTAAAAAGATAATGCACATGAGTAATGCATTATCTACTGATATACTAATGCTTTGCAACAGAAAAGACGCTACAAATCAGACACTGTTGCGCTGCGCGAAATTTGAAAATATCAGAAGATCACAGAAAATCTTATTTTCAAAATGATCTTCGAAAGACTGATTAGAGAGATTATGCATGATTATGCTTGAGCGAACATGCTACAATATGATTTTCACATTCAGCGCTTTGTCTTGAGTGCTCTTCAAGAAGTCATTGAAGACTTTATGTGCTTCTTTATGAAAAGTAAGTGCATTACTCTTTTGCATTATCACTCTTGTTGTAGAATTTTCATTGACATTTTGCTCTATGCAAACATCAACTTGACAACAATTCATGTCAAACGCGTCATCATTCAAGATAGAAATATGAGATTTATGAAGAATCTCATGATGAATCTTGATGTCATGTTTTTCAAGACAGACTAGAAAATGTCTGTCTTCATCAGTTAGATAAACAGTGTAATTCTTGAAATCACATTTGCATTATTCTTATGCATTACTCTTGTGCATTGACTCAATTGTACTTCTAATAAGTACTTGCTTTAAATGCAAGACTTTTAATAAATGAAGTGATATTGCAGATTTATGAATAAATCTGTGTCAGAACAATCTTCAAAGATACTTGAAATGAATCAGCAGACTCGTTGATCTCTTGATCATCATTCTTCTTTCTGCGATAAATATTTCAAAGCTCAGTAATAGTCTCATCTGAATTTAAATTCATAGTTTAATTGTAATACTTCATCAGCATTATTTGTTTCATCGTTTTTGAACTCATTTGTGATTGATTTCATCGACATACTCTTTTAGCAAGACTGAAAGTTCGCTCAATATTTATCGAGAATATCGAGCATGAAAGAACATCTTTAGTCATTTGCGTCAATCTAGAAAAATTCGAAGCATTGTTTTTTCAAAATTGTCATGTCGAACATTTCTCATTTATAACATCAGTGCGAAGATATTGATCATCTTCGTCTTGAAAAGAATGAGCATGCTGATATTGTTGAAGCAATGATCTTCTAACAGTTGCAACAGACTACAAGATCATTAGTAAATGATCAAATGCATTATTATAATGCATTATCTCATCAGCATCACTTCTTGCTCTTTGTGCTTCTGCTCTCAAATCGACAGTTGAATCTTCGTAGTAACGATGAAAATACTCTTTGAACTCTGTCTTGTACTTGATCTCGTAGTGAACAGATTCTTCATCATGATCTGTATCTTCATTGTCTTTGTCGTTTCAAGTCTTATAAAGATTTAGCTTCATTGTAGAATTCAGAATATTTGCAAGATTATATATTGTTTCATCGCTGTCTTCGATCTTGACATAATACTTCGCAAGTTTGATTGAGACTTTTTTGCAAGTCTTTACTATAACAGCACTTGACAAGCAAGTACTTCTTCTTATATTCTTTTCAATCTGCTCAAGATGATTGAAAAGTGCATTAAATATTTGAAATTTCAAGTGAATATCTGCATTAGTTGTTCGTGACACTACTAAAGTGCATTCGTAGAAGAAATTTAATAGATTGTCAACAAGCAAAATCATAAATCACTAACTTTCATCAAGTTTGATTCTTACAATCTTGAAATCTTCGCAGTATTTCTCTGTTCAAAGATCAACAAATTCACGTAGTTGATATGCTTGATGAAGCATCAAGTACGTAGAGTTTCAACGAATGCAAATATCTTGTATCAGTTTTCTAGATCTTTTGTCATTCTGCTCTTGAAAAGCTCTGAAGCGAATCAATCGCTGAGAAGAGTCGTTGACAGCTATCGTCAGAGCACGAATCTAATTTCATGATTAATAAATGCATTACTTTTTTGCATTATCATTCGAAGCAATATCTTTTTGATCACAACAGATAATTCTCTGCTTGTTTCAATATCTTGCACTTGCTCATTCTTTAATTGAGCAATAACGTTATCAGCTATTGTCTTTGATTCAAGAGCTTGAATAAAATCTTGAGTCACAAGATTGATGATGTGAGTTAAGCAATTAATGAAATTCTGTGTTTTGTTTCATTGAAACTCGCGACGACTCATGATCTTTTCAAGTTTCTCTTTCAAGATACTATTATTGCTTGCATTATTAATAACAATCTTGAAAAGCTTGTTCTTAATAGCGTAGTTCTTCAGAATTTTCATTAGCTTCATCATCAATTGACGTTCGATATGCTCAATATCAAGAGACGTAAATTCAATAAGATGTTCATGAAACTGAAATTTGACATCGACTCAGTATATCAACACTCTCAAGTACGCTACTTTTTGAGAACTAGATCATGCATTCAAAGCAATGAAGACACGTCGTGACTCTGTAAGATTTAATCTGATCTTATCACAAATCTTCTTATAGTGTGAGAGAATCATGATTATTATCTTTGTGCAATGTGCAATCTGCAGATTTGAACAAAGCATTTGTAGCAGCTTTCGAAATTGCTCGTTATCAACGATTCGAAAGAGTAGATTCAAGTCAATAAAGATCTTGCATAATTGATCTTTTTAATTCTCTTGATTGAAGACAGAGATTAACTCGATATGACTTTTCTTCTAATAGTTTGTCAATTTTGCATTATCAATTTGCATTATCAGATATGACTTACTCATTCAAAAGTCAGTTCAGTCTGTGATTGTAAGTGTTCGCGTTTTTGCTCTGTCGCTGTGCAAAAGTCTGATTCAAGATGCTTTTTCATAGCAGACGTGCTAAAGCTATCAAAAGTTGTTGAATGATTCATAATTTTATGACAGATTGTGCATGAGATTTTAGACAATTCTTCAACAATCGAAGTTAATTGTATAAAGTGATCTCATATATTGAATTGCTTATCGTCTTTGACTTTTTTGAATCAGAGCGAATTGACTATCTTTTTTTAAGTCTTGTTTTGAATACTCTCAACAACAGAGATTTGAGATCATCATTGTAGAAAAGAGTCATCTGTATTCAAAGTTCATTGAACATACTCGCTATTCTCTCTTATCTTGAGCTGTGAGAAATTCTGATAAATTTTGTTCATCGCTTCTTGTTTAATCTTCTTCTTTTCAAAATGATGTGAAGAATTTATAGATCATTGAACTTGACTTGCAAAGTCTTCAGAATGAAGACTATCTGAAGATGAACTATGCGAAACGCTTTCGTCAGACAGATTGAAAGTTGTCAATGAACTAGACATTTTATAGAATAGTTTGTATTAACAACAGTAGTTGTTAATAGCTTGAAGATAGTATATAGACGATGTAATGAGTAATGCGAAAAGATAATGCAATATATAGACGATGCAATGAGTAATGCGAAAAAATAATGCAAAGAACAAGCAAACATGTTGTTCTATGTTTCTATTCTTAGTGCTCTTGACGTCAAGTTCGAGTTCTTGACGAGTTGAGTCAAGTTGACTCGATTTCTAGTCGAGTCGAGTTGCGTCATGTTGAAAATATGAGCAATTCGACTCGAATCGAGTTGAAAATGTGAGCAACTCGACTCGATCTCAGTTTGAGTTCAAAATGTCAACTCGAAACTTGACTTGACAATCAGTCTAGAAGTGATCGAGAAGATATTGAAATTGTCACTGAATTTCATCATAGATATTCATTTGACTCAGTCGTTCTGCATGTAATTGCAGTAGATTCTAAGTTCGCGTTCAACGTCTTGATTGACTCATTTCAATTGATCATTGATCTTAGAATGATAGACTGTGAATAGACTAGCTGTGATTCTCAGTCACTTGCAAAGACTTTTTTACATAGTCGATATGAATTAAGAGTTTCTGTTTGAAACAATAGAACTGAATAGATTATGCAGTCAATAGACGTTTCATAGCATGATTCAAACCGTTTCTTCGACTGAGATGTCATCGTCTTCTCAATGACAGAAAACATAGTGACGTTCTTTGATGAGATGACATATGATTGTGCAAATGATGTTATAGTCTTCTGACAGAGATAGTTCAGTGATGAAGTTCATAGCTATATTTTTTCAGCGTTTCTGTGAAATCGAGAGAGAATGATGAAGTTCATTGATGCTATTTCTAGAGACTTTGCTTCGCTGACAAGCATGACAGTTTTGAATGTATTGTCAAATAGTAGCTCAATGATCTGATCAATAGTAGAAACGCTGAACTAGATCAATGATTCGTCTATTGTCGAAGTGAGAGATTGAAGATTAATCATGCACTTCTTGTAGTAATTTCGTGTGCATGTTCTCAGAAACTCACAGTAGATCTTTTCTAAATAGAACGTCGTCAATGATTTCGCAGTTCTTCAGTTTAGTGATATGAAATTTGAGCTTGTTTTCGTTCATAGCTTGCCTATATTCGCTGTAGAGCTCATCTGTTTGATTGATCATTCGTACTCATTGATAGAGATTTGCTTTCGATTCAATAAATAGAACATCGACTCTATCAAGAGTCAGAATAGTCTGAAAATGATCTTCAAGACGCTGAGCTGATTCAGAGACGTTCGCTAGAAGCATTCTGATTAAAGCATCGACTTTAATGTTCATTTTGTCTGATCTAAAAATGATCTAAAAGTTGAACTTTGATAGAATGTTCAGATAGTTGACTTGTTATCGACTCAACTGTTTGTTTTTCATGAAGATCTTCAAAGTCTAATCATTGATGAACATCTGAATGAGTAGTTCAGTGCATTTCAGCTCAAGTCGTCAATGTTCAAAGCATCGAATAATGATTAGCAATTTCTTGTCATAAATGTGGTAATTGATTTCAGCGAGAATCATGCTTTTACTGTAGAAGATCATCGAATGAAGAACTTTCTCGTCATTGTACTGAGATAGTATTTCATCTTTTACATAGTTCAAAGCATCAGTCTTCAGAATAGCTTGTCATTTGAGATCAAAGTGATGAAGTACTGAAGTTGAGCTGACTTGTTTCTTTAGATTGTCAAAGACTTGAACACAGATCTCGTTTCAAACAAAAGATGTGTTCTTTCTAGTCAGCTGAGTGAACAATTTGACTAGCTTCGAGAAGTTCTTAATGAAACGACGATAGAAGTTAACAAATCTCACGAAGCTCTGAATTTCTTTTAGGTTGATTGAAGTGATTCAGCTGACTATGACTGTTACTTTGCTGAGATTCATACGAAGATCTAGTTCTGATACGATGACTTCTAGAAAGACAGTCTCTTCTACATTGAATTTGCACTTTCGAATATTCATCTGCAGTTCAGCTTCGCGTAGTTGACTCAATACTAGTTTGACGTGATATTTATGTTTCTTTCTTGTTTTGCTATAAATGAGAATGTCATCTAGATAAGCTTGGCAAAAGTCGTTCAGAAAGTCTTATAGAACATCATTCATATATTGCTAAAAGAAGATCGATTCGTTAGTCAGTTTGAATGATAGCATCTTGTATTTATATGCTTCTAAAGCAGTGATAAAAGTGATGTAATTCTCGCTATCAAGATGCATTTGAAGTTTGTTGAACGTTGATATGATGTTCAATCTAGTTAGATGCTTGCAACTCACTATTTTATCAATGATCTCATCTATCAGCGATAGAGAATATCTATTTCTTTTGAAAATAACATTTAACTTTCAATAGTTCACGCAGAATTGAAGATCTTCATTCGCTTTGAGAGTGAATAGAACGAGAAAGAAAAAGAGAGTCTGACTAGAAGTGATGAATTTCTTCGACAGATTCTCGTTTAAGTACTTCTTTACTTTCAGAAGTTTGACAGAGAAAATTCAATAAACTCAACAGCAAGAAGACGTTGAATCATTGATGAGCTCAATTTTATGATCATAAAAGCGATGAGAGAATAGTTTATTCGATTGAGCTCGATCAAAAACATCTAGAAACTTATGATATTTCAATGACAGTTTCGCTTTAATATCTTTCAAATTCTGAGTCGTTTAAAGCATTCAAATTGCACTGAGTATTGTACGCGATTTTTCTATTGATGTTCATCATGAATAGAGCAAAGACTTCAATCTTGTTCTTTTTTGAATGATTCAACAGTGTTTTGAACAAAGCTGCGTTTATGCTTCGAATCGAGAATGACTCTTCTCGAATGAATCATTTGAGCATCATAGAGATCTTAGTCTGAGTGGTTGAAGAAGATTAGACTGATCGTCAAGTCGAGTTTCGGGTTGACATTTTGAATTCGACTCGATTCGAAGTCGAGTTGTTCACATTTTCAACTTGACTCGAGTTGAGTTGCTCATATTTTCAACTTGACGCGACTCAACTCGACTGAGAATTGAGTCAATTCAACTCGATTCGTCAAGAACTTGAGCTTGATGTCAAGAGAGTTAAATATAGAAATTTTTCCGATTTTTTGCTTTTGCATTATCTTTTTGCATTATCTTTTTGATAGAAGTCATGACGGGAAACAGAAAGACTATATGATAGAGAGTCATGAAGAGAAGTCATGATAGAAGAGTCATGATAAAAAAGTCATGAAGAAAAGCTATGAAGAGAAGTCATGAAGAAAAGTCATGATAGAAAGTCATGACGGAAAATCATGAAGGCTGTTTGATAGAAAGATTTGATAGAAAGTTATGACGAGAAACATAAAGAGAAACATGAAGAAAAACATAAAGGGAAACATGAAGAGAAACATAACGAAAAACATGACGAGAAAACATGAAGATCATTTGACTTTGATAGAGAGTCATGACGGGAAAACATGATAGAAAGTCATGAAGGAAAATCATGTAGACTGTTCAACCAAGCTATTTACATCTATCTAATATCTTGTCGAATCAAGTCGAATTTTCGAATCGAGTTGTTGAATCAAGCTTCTCAACTCGACTTGAGTGCTTGAGTTCAACTTCTCAATTCGACTCGACACTTTTTCAAAAAAATTTCAATTCGACTCGACACTTTTCGAGTCGAGTACTCGACTCAATGCAATCAGTCTAAAGAAGATGAAGTTGATCGCGATCAACTTAAGTGCTTTGAATTGAGAAGAATCGAAAAAATCGAAATAGAAGTATTCAATTGATTCGAAAAAACAATGACGTCGTTTTGCATATTCAGTAATATTTCGTTTTTGTTCATTCAGAGCTTACTCAATATGACTTTATGATGATCAATATCAGCTATCAACATTGATACAGTCAATTTCTTATGACTTTCAATGATGAGATTGAGTAGAATTTTATGAGTGATAGTCTTCTTAAATATCTTTCCATCATAATCTTTTATTAGCTTCTCTTTTGCCAGTGATATAGATTGAATTTTCAGTTTCTCGCATACTTTATTGACTAGATTAGAATGTATGATTATGTAGACGACTGAATCACTGTCTATTAGAGAACGAAGATTGAAAGATCGATTCTGAGAGATGAGATGAGTGTCAATTAGAAACGACTTTTCAAAGTAATTTTCTTTCGATAGAATTTCGTCTAGTTTGCACAAAGATATAATCTTTATTTCTTTAATGACTTTTGAAGAGATGACTAGTTTTTTGAATCGAAATTTGAATTGAAATCAAAGCGATCATATTCATTGTTCACTGCATTGATTCTAGTAGATCGATCGAAACACTCTTTAAAGCTATGATCTGATTTATGACATATGAAACAGCTTTCGACTAGAATATCTGCTTCTTTGACGCTAGTTAAAATCGCGTCATGCGACTTTAGCTGATCAGACTTTAAGTGATTGACTGACTGAGTGATAACAGTCGCTCTATGAAAGATAGTTTTAGAAAGATCATTGACGCGTTTGATCTTGTTCTTGATCTCTCGAATGACTCGCTGATCATTATTCAAATGAATCAGATAGAAACGAATTTCTTTTAGAGAATCAGATTGAACTAGTTGATCTACTCAAATGAATCAAAGACGAGAATGAATTTTATCTTTCAGATCAGCGATCAGTTGCTTCTCGTGATAGTCTAAATAGAAAGATAGACGTTGAAACTGAGTATAGAATTCATTGAATTTCTTGAATTCTTGAATCAAGTTGTAGTATTTTCTACGAAAGTTGACTTTCTTATTCGAGTCATCGAACAACTGAGCTAGCTCTTTCAAAAGATCGTCGACGATTCTATAAAGATTGACACAGTCACGTTCGCATCTAGCTTGAGTGATCTCAGCTGCGTCATCGAATAATCTAGAATGTATATAGCTCAATTTGACTCGTTTATTAGAAAAGAGGTTGACGTTGATCTCTAGTTTATTCTGAAATTTTTCGTATCAATTCTTTCAAATAGAATTCTTTTCATCAGTAAACAGCGAAGAATCAGGTATTTTTTGAGATCTAGAACGCTCAGAGTAGATGAAATCAGAAGAAGTGTTTTCTTTAGCTTGAAGTCTAGTCTTCAACTCTTTGATTTCGTCTTCTTGTTGTTTATTTAACTTGTAGAGTCAATCTGTTTCTTCATCAAGAGCTAGACTTCGAGCCTTTCAGATTTTGTAGAACACGAAGAGTATTATCATTTTAGCAAATGATTCGTCATCTTTCTGAATGAATGATGCAGCACTTGATGATTTCGATGAATCAGCATCAAAGATTTGAAAGAAACGATTTCGAAATTCTTCGAAATGCTCTTCAGTAGACGAATGACTAGACATGATGAGATTTGTTTGAAAGAGATTTGTTTGAAAGAGAGTCGAATGAATGACGATGCTCGACGATTGAAGAAGAAAAACGTATAGAATGATGTTTAATCTTCAACAAAGAAGATTAAATTTGTTTGTTGATTTGATTAATTCTCTAGCAAACAACGAAGATTCTTTATCGTTGAATCTATCAATCGATTTGATTCTTGAGCAATTCACGAAGATTCTTTATCGTAATTCTCATAATCGAGTGAACTTTACGTACTTAATGAGTGATAAGTAGTTTAGCAATTCAAACAGTCTTGTCGTTGATTCTATTCAACTCTCTAGTGTTGTTCTATCTTTCGATTATCGTCGATCATCAGGTAAATGAATTTCTTTAGACTCGTTCTGTCTAGACGAGTATGTTGAATGAGTAATGAGATCAGTATCATGTGATTAACGAATTCTTAATATAATGTCAGAATCATGTCTAAATGATACAATCGATGAAGATCAGAATTGATAGTGCTTGATCTTTAGAGATAGCTATAACTGAATATTAAGAATAGGAAAGAAGATTGATACAAAAGCTTCTATTTATGTAATGTTCAGAGACTGCGCTAGGCTCGAAAGAGATGTGTTTGTGACACGAAAAGAAGATGATGTAGATGAACAAGATGTTGATGAAAGAAAAGAGTGTTGGGAAAGAAAAAAGATGTTGAGTCATATCTGAGTCATATCTGGGCCAAACCTGACTAGCTCGCTGATTAGCTCTAATCATTACGCAGAGCACTCGCTAGCGTTCACTGCGAATTGATTAAAGCTTCAGTCTTGTTCAGTCTTATCAGTCTTGATACGCTCGTAACATCTTCATACATTGCAACAAGTTACACTTCTGTCATCTTCTGCAATGTCTTTATAACTTTTGATTGAAAGTGAAGATCAACTTCAATCAATTCATGATATACTTTGCGAATCACATGCTAAAACAACAGCTTTAAAATAAGTAAATTGATTGTTTTTTGATATCAATGAATTTCACGAAGTATCACAGTTTCTTTGTGATATTTTCGCATTTTCTTGAGCTTGATAAGATCATTTTTTATGATGACATTGATAACATGAACTGACTCAATGAATTGAACATTCTAACATATGATCAGCGTCTTTGAAATCACTTTTGCAATCATTTTTGCAATCTAGTTAGACTCAAAACTTACTCTGATGAACTTCATCTTTTTATCATCAGTTCTTAACTTCATAATTGACTGTTTTTAAAACATTCTTTCAACAAATTGCTTGTTATGAGATTTTTTACTGAATGATGATAAGAATGATGATGATGAGCTTAACAATGATGATTCTGAGTTGCTTGACAATCGTGATCTATTGTTTGACTTGTGATCAAGATTTAATCTTGTAAGCTTGAATTTAAAATTCACTGCAATATTATTTCTACTTTGCAATCAGTTTTGCAATCAATTCAAGAGTAATAAGAAATGAAATATGTATATAGATTCATGCAAATTGAAGAATTCATTTGAATTCAAAATCAATTTCAAAATCTTGTCAGTTGCAAAATCAAAGATACTGAATAACATTTTGTTGTTAAAGTTAAACTCATTGTTTCTGTATTGCAATCAGTTTTGCAATCTTTTATAAACTTGTGAAACTGATACATAACTTACTGAGCTGTTGCAATCATGATTGCAGTATGTTGTTGTTGTTTGAAGATAAAAGAAGAAAAAAGTTGATGATTACATGACTTAATTAGTGTTGAAATGATGATGATCTAAATCTTAAAATCTTAAATCAAGATATTGAAGTTTAAATTTCATATCTCATCATTGTGATTGATCTTCACTATTTCATCTCATTATTTAAATTGCTACATCATTGCTTTTATAAGTTAATTACTGTTCTGCATTTGCAATGATGTTTATTCACAAACGTAAGACTATTAAAGATTATTTCAACGATTCACATTCAAAAAAGATTAAAATTTATGTGCAAAATATGATAAATGATGAGAAGAAAATTGAAGATGCAAAAAACAGAGATAGAAATATTCATTTCTACTGAATCAAACAATTCGAAAAATCGAATGTTTATCTACAAGCATCAAATGATGATCATGAGTTCTTGTTGACTGCGTATGTGAATAGCAAATGAAATCAACGATATTTTTTGCAATATTTTTTGCAATCAAATATTAATAAATTCATAGAATTGCGAAAGAAAATACAGTGAATCATGTAAGAACATGTCTTGATATCGCAAGTTTCAATCAAGATTCTTTAATACTAAGCGCTCATTTCAATATAAGTGTAAAGAGTTCTCAATGAAAGAAGCTTTCTGACATCAATGATGTTTAGACAAAAGAACAATATCAGATGAATGACTTGCTTCTGAGTGAAAAACTCAAGATGATGATGAATGAAGAAATGATGAATGACTTGAATGTCATCAGAGAAGCATTAACAGTGAAGATTCTTTAACAGTTTCAGAATTTCTGAAAAGACGTAGCACATCATTTTATTGTGTAAGTTTTTGACAGTTCTTTTTATAATTTTGTTTACAATAATAATAAATTCATACACTCTTGTGACATTGATTAGATCAATTCATGAGAAACTCTGTGCTATTTGTATCGAGTGAACAAAACTCTCTGAGGTAGAAAATTACTCGCAGTCTATATGACTGCTTCACGCAGTTGAAACAGTGAGTTTTGAGACTATGTATCAAATTTGTTCGCGTTGATCGCACGTTAGAGAACGAGTGTTCTAGTCATTCTAAATTGCTTCAAGAGCTTCGTTTTCATCATCATCTTCGCTACTGCTCTGAGACTTTTCGTGATGACGACGATTATTCAATAGTTTAAGAAGTCAGCATTTTGTAACATTCTTAATTGCAGATGCAATCAGTTCGAGCAGTGCATGAGTACATGCTTCGTCGTCTGATGACTTCATTCGCAGTTACATCGCAAGCTATTCGTGTCTGAAACGTTTCTAGAGTGCAGATAAACATTCAGATCTATGCATTCAGTTCTGATGTGAGTTGCAAGAGTGCTTTCTGCTTTCTGAAGATCATCACGCATCTTTATTATCTTGTTGAATAGATGCAATTTTTGTGTCGAAGTGACATTGACATTTGCGATGCATTTTCTGTAGTTTTTCCATCTTTGATCTCATTGATTCTTATGATACTGCGTTATTGCAATGCTATCACTTATCGAGACTGTCGCAGAGAGAGATGATCATCTGCATCTCATCTGTATTCTTGTGTTTTCTTGAATTAAGATGTTCAGAAGCACTATTTTCTTGATGACGAGTAAGCGAGAAATGACGCGATTAACTTTCGTCAAACGAGCGCGTATTAGTTTGCATGCTTGTCTGATCTCTTACGTTCTATTGTTGATTTAACTGCGTAGCGTGATCTTGTTCTGTAGCATGTTCAGATGAACATGTAGCGAACTTGTGTATGTTTCTGTCTTTAAAGTTTCAATGCTTATTCTTTTGAATGCTTCTGCTATATGATGCAGAGTCTGATTCTGAAGTGTTTCTAGTCTGCATTCTTTGCTCAACAGTTCATTTTTCTTGTCACGCTGATGTCAGACTGATGCTTCGAATGTGATTTCTGATCTCACTACTGCTGAGTATACTTGTCTCGCTTTTGTGAAGATAGCTTCTCATGTAAAGACTTCAAGACAACTAAGTGTCAGCATTCTTGTGACGTGATTCGTCTCTATTTGTTGAAGATGCGCGTCTCATTGCAGTTTCATGTTCAGTTGCATCTCTAGAACTCGTACATCTGATTTCAATTTGATAACTGAGTTTTCTATTTGTATGCTAGTCATCATGTTGAATCTCTTCGATTTTCTAGTGAAATGCGTGAGCTTGTACTTTTCTGATGCGAACGCTGCGTCATGAGTGCAAGCTCATTTCGCGCAGACGTCGTGTGCTTTGCTCAGTGTTTTGCAGATTTTTTCAGTGAATCTGTCGTAGACTAGAATGTTAATATCATTTACAAAGTCAAGCACTTCAATTTTAATTCTCAGTGCTTCGCATTTTTTGATTAGACTTGCGTTGAAGAATAGAAAGAAAATCGATGAAATGAGAAATCTCTGCGATATGTCTGCGTTTATCTCGCGCATGTTGCTCGTTTGTTCATCAAATATTAGTGATGTCTCTCGATTCTTTAAAAAGCTGCGTGTTCATTCGATTATGTAGCTTGACGTTCTTTTCATTTTCAGCATGTGCAGAAGTCTGACGTGTGAGACTCAATTGAACGCTTCAACGATGTCTAAGCTTAGCATGAAGATCACATATTTGATTTCACAGTTTCACACTGTGTGAACTTGATTTATCAGTAGATCTAACGTCAAGATTACGAATTGCTTACGTCTCGCTCTCATTTGAGCATTTGATAGCATGCAACGAGTTTCAACTATGTCACTCAGTCTTTTGATCATGATCGACTTCAGCGCTTTGCTCATGATATTGAGCAAAGCAATGAGTTGATACGTCTTTGAATCAATATAGTTGCTTTTCTTTGATTTGCATAGTACTATTGTCTGAGTCTTTTTGAACTGCTTCGAATGATACTTGTATATTACGCATGCATTGAATAAACTCGTCAGTACTGAGATCAGTTCTGCGAGACTCGCTTGAAGTGCTTTGTTTGAAATATCTGAAGCATCTGATGCTTTGTCTGCTTTTACTCGTCTGATTGTCTGCTTCACTTCATCTTCTGTGATGCGTGAATTGAATGAGACTGTTAGAGATATGAATGATTTTGCGATGTCGTTGACATTCGCTTGAGAAAATGAGAAAAAGAACTTTTCTCGCAGTATCTCGATTATTTTCTTGAACGTCGTTGTCATATGATCGATGTCGCTTCACTTCAGTGACGAAAACTGAGAAAGCTTTTTAAATAGTTGACTTTCGATTCTAGCTCATTTTGCAAAGCATCATATTGATTTGAATGCTTCGCTCAGCTCATGCATTTGTGATCTGAAGTGTGCGCGTTTCATTTGTCGAATGATCTTGTTTTTATGATCGTTGTGCTTTAGATATTCATTTCACGCATCTAATGTGTCTTGCGTTTTTTATATGATTTGTAATCGTCTTGATTTCATTACTACTTCGAAGCAGCTCTGATTTCAGAAGTTTCTTGCTTAATTTAATGATTTTGCTCAGAAAGTAGACTTCTCAATAGTCTCTTGCAGTACTCTGATGATCTCTGTCATTCTGTCATTTATCTCAGCTTTGCTGTTCAGAAAGCAATCTGACGAAAAATGTATTTGCAGATAAGCACTTAATGCTTCTGTATTCATTTTCTTTTAAAGTCATTGAGTCAAGAGTTGCACTGAGATTGTTTGTAAACATAACTCTGTGATGATCAAAAGATGATTCGATCTCTGATGCAAATCGATTCGTATCTCGCACTTGCGTGTCATGAACTGTATTTTCTCGCTGCTAAAGACTAGATCAATCATCGTAAATTGATTGTGAGCTTCGCGAGTAATAGTGTCTGATTTCAGCAATAATTTCAGCCTTGCGTTTGTGATGACGTTTAGTAGAGTATCAGTCATCGTATGACGAGTGAAGCATCTTCGCTTTTCTCAATGTGAATGATGTAGATTGAAATCTTTCATAATCAGTTGTTCGCAGTCATTCTTGAGTAGTTTGTTCAAACGAGAAATGATTGAAAATCTCTCTGTGAATGTAGTAAACAGTGAGCATGAATTGTAGACGTTTAGAAGTCTTAGCGTCTGCGTTTCGTCATCTGCGTTGCAAGTTAATATTCTGATTGAGCAAATGTCTGACTCAGCTGTTTCTACTATTCATTGATTAAGTCTTAAACATTTGTTAACGTATAGACATGTTCTTGATTGAGATGACGAGTTTTTCACTAGATGAAAGAAGTTGTGTGCTGAGCTAAATGACTGTGAATCATTGTTGTTGTGATCTTGCTTCTGTATAGCTACTATGTCGAATTCGCGAACTTCTCTGTTGATTAGAAATGATTCTTGAATTTTTAATGACTTTCTGATGTTGTACTGTAGAATTCATAGAAAAGATTATTTCATCATAGAGTTATTTGTAGCTGTTGTTGACTTTGCAATGAGAAGACTCTTTGTATGCTTTCGATCATCAAGAGTCTTTCTCGCTTTCTGATTGAATGTTTCTGAATCTGCTCAGATGTCGTCTCGTTTGAATCGCTACTCACGCAAGAGAAAAGATCGACTCGTCTCTTCTTGATTTCTACTATCTGTCAAGTCGATTCATCAGCGATTCAACTGCATGTTTTCAACATGATTTTTGCTGAGTTTGAGAAGTTCGTTGAATTGAAAAAGTTCATTGAAACTGAAGAGTTCATTGAATCTGAAGAGTTCGTTGAATCTAAAGAGTTCAAAGACAGCGAGAAGAATGCGCGACTGTATTTAGACATCTCAGAATATCTGAATGATCTGTTTCTATAGATTTCAAACGTTTGTTTCATCTGCTGTTGTCACTTGAGACAGATGCGTCTTCAGAGTTCGTGATTTTCGTTGCAGTTGATGCAACGTCTTTTATTCAATGACATCACGCACTTCTTGATGTGATGCTTGCTCACGCACTTTTCGCAGCGCTGATTCTTTCTGCAGAATCTAGTCATGTGATCAAATTTGTGACATCTGAAGCACTGTGTGATGTGACAGTTTTTTTCAAATAGCTCGCATGCACATTCTTGATACGAGTTCAGCATGCTCACGTTTATTAGTCAATTCATCATCGCTTCGATCGCGATCTCTATGATGAGCGACGAATAAATCTTCTCACTCTCTGTTATTTTCTTAAGTCAGACTATTCTTAGAACTTTCAGATCTTCATGAAGTCTCAAGTTATCTTTTATCAGTCTTTCAATGATCTTTTTCTGATTGTTCATGTCTATTGTAGTGTGTACTTCATGTGTCAGCACTGCGAAGATTTGACGTGTTACGTGTGTCGAACTCGTGATTTCTTTTGCTCATATCTGAGTCTTTTTCAGGTTTGCTCAAGCATCTGAGCTAACTGCGTGAAGAGAAATGTTCTCGCTGCTCAGCTTGCGAAGTGACACGATTAGATTTCTTTGACCTGTCGACACGCTTGCGATTCTCTGTAGAATCTGCTCAATCGACTTCTTCTGTATCTTTTCTATTTCTCTTCTGTTTATTATCTTAATCATGACTTCTCATCTCTTGCGAAGCGATGACAGATCATCTCTGAAACGTTGCTCTCTTGTCGCTATTTCTTCTCTTGTCACGTTCGCTCATGACGTGATTTTAATTGAAAGACGTGTGTTTCTCTGTGTATGCAACTGCTTGTTAAACAGTTGAACTGATGTCTTCAGTTTCTGTACATTCTTCGCGATGAACGCGTTCTGATTTGCATGATGTTTTTCTTCTGAATCGAGTTGAAGACATCGAATCAGCTTCAATGCTATCTCTTTTCACGAATGATCTTTGCTCTTCTCTTTTTCTAACGTTGATATCTTTATTAGTAGATCGATAATGTTAGCAATGTTCTCTTTATTATTGCGTGAGCGTTTTGATCTTGCATCTCTGTTTTCTTGCAATGAATCAACGTCGCTTGCAATCGTCTTCGAATCAGCATTGCTGTAATTCATGCAATTCATCGTCGTTCAATCATCTTCTAGATTCACTCTATCTTGTTTGTAATGCTCTTTTTCAAAATTTGTGATGCATGCGTTGTGATTGTTTTTTATTTTGTTTACAACATGATTATTATTTCTCTTACTATTTAAACTTTGCTTTTGATTTTGCTTTTGATTTTGCTCTTGATTTTACTCTTGATGTTACAATTAATTTTGCAATCAATTTCGTAACTTGTATTTCAATATTTATACTATATTTGTGATATATAGAAAAGCAGAGAGTGATCAGTATCATCAAGTCTTCTTCAGAAATTATCATATCTCTTAAGATCACAAATTGACATTAAAGCACTTTCAAGAATCATTCATTACATTTGAGAAAACTTTATGATGTGTAGTATGATTGAGAAGAAAGATGATTAAAAACAAGTCATGCAAGTGAATTATGCTATCAGATCAGACTGAGAATTGATTGACAAATTTTAATTACAATAAGTATGAATGAACATCAAATATTTTACACAAATTGACATGTGAAATCTGAAAAGTAATATTCAAAATTAAGAAGTCAAGTAATCTTTTTGATTCTTTTAATACTCATATTTTAAAAATCGAGCATTTCTAAATCAATGATCTAGCTAGTTTCATAATCACAAGCTGATAGATAAAATCATTTATTGCATGCAGCATTACATCATACTTTCATGTAATAATTAAATAACAGAAGTGAACAGAAGAATTAAACATTCTTTTTGCATAATTTTGTGCAACGATTATTTCGTACTTTAGTTCATCTCTGTATAATTATTTTCTTGTATTTGTAATAAGTTTCTTAGTCAATCATGATGTTTGAAATCTATTAAAATGTGTTAGTTTTTAAAATAATTAACAGTTAATTTAAAAGATAAGAATCAATCAGTCACAAGTCAACAGTGACACATGATTTGCATTAATCTTCAAACTTTAAGCTTAATAATGTTTGAAAAATCAAACTTGTTTTCAATTCTTTTTGCAACTTTTTTTGCAACTTTTTTTGCAATATCTTTTTCATTTAACTTACTTATCATGTGATTCTCTCAAATGAGAACATTGAAATTGCAAGCAAGTATGAACAGTTTATTTAGTTTTATAAATATATCTTCAAAGAATCTTAATGACAGCGAGCATGATAATGCTCAATCTTCTTCTTCTAATGTTACTTCTATCATGCTCTTTAAACTGCAGTCATTACATGCTGAATAATATGTGCTATATGATCATGAGCAAGAATATCAACATATATTTCAGAATTGATGAAAGCAAACTCAATATGCGATGCAAATAAAACGAAAAGTATCAGATTATCATCATTCAAAGTGAATTTCACAGTCATGAACAGATGAGATATGAAATAACTTTTATCAAACAGCTTTAGTTGAAAGCAAAAGATTTAAACTCATTTGTCATTTGTGTTTGCATGTTTATGAGCATTCTAACAATAGAAGCATCAATAACAGCATCATGAAACATCATCTGAATAGCAAAGATTGTAATAGATGCACAAACTTAGCAATTAAGATCATGAAAGTTCAAGACATTCATAACTTTGTTAAAGTTAAAGCTTTGATAAGTTACTTCTTAATTGTACATTGCAAAAGAGATTGCAAAATAGATTGCAAAAGAAATTGCAAAAGATTAATAAATCACAGTATCACACTTTTCATCAAGAATATACTTCAGAAATCTTTGCATTACAACTTTAAAAGACTTTTGTCACTTTGAATATTTTTCATGTCGCTATTGATAATCTTCAATTGCAACAAGCATTTGAAATGACATGATTAAGCATTACTCTGTCACACAGAATTAAACTTACAATCTCTCTCAAGAATTGAGCGACTGTTGTTCAAGTCAACATACTCAAGAATTTATCAACGAATTTTAAAATCTTCATTAATCTAAATGAATGAACTAGTTCTAATAGATTATTTTTTCTAATCATCATGAAATTTTACTACATTGAGTTCTGAGAATATTAAAAAGTCTTGTTGAGCTTTAAATAAATTAAAGACAAGCATATCAATAGCAATCTAAGCAGTATTACTGAATGAATATTGCAAGAACTTGATATTCAAGATTGAGTTATGACTGTAATCACAGACAACATCAGCAATAATGACATCATGATGATGACATTGAACGAGACTTTGCAAACATTCTCAGCTACTTTACATTTATCATGTTTAGCATATGTAATTCAGTTAGCTGTTAAACAGTTATTAAAATCGCTGATGTTAAGTTCAGAGAACGAGAATGAAAAGAAATATTAAATACTCAAGATTAGTTCTCAAAACATGTTTATACAAGAGAGTTTATTTCAAACACTATTCAAGATAATCAATAATTTTTATTTATCATGTTACTTTGCTTTGCAATTATTTTTACAATTGATTTTGCAATCAATTTTGCAATCGTGATCAGAAATACAAATTAAACTTTTATTCATGACATTATAATAATCTTTAATTAAATTCGAAAGCTTGCTGTTTATATGAACGTAAGTTCTAAAAGAATAAAGAACTTTCACAAGACTTAACGTAATTTCGAACTTCATTTCAAGATGATACAAGACATTAAAACTTGCTGAAATTTCATCTGTCTTATGCTTTTGAAAGCACTTCATCTTCAAGACTTCATCAAGAGTTATATTTCTACTCACGAAAATAAAAATATAACTCTTCAAAAGTTATCTTTCAATAGTGAAGAATGAAAACATGTTCAATATCTTGTAGAACTACTCAAATCATTCATGATATTTACTGATTTACTTGAATATAATTGTTATGATTTTAGTCTTCATCTATTCTTTCTAGTTCTGATCTGAGTTTCATTCTAATCAAGTCTAGTGAGCATTCAAGCTAGTAGTGATGTCATTGAGTCTCTGCATCATATATGTAAGACGTCAATTCTTTCGAGTCTAGCACAGAGCTGAGAAACATACATATAAAGAATTGAGTTCTTTTCTGTAGATACTTTTCTTTCTTAGCATTTATCTATTAGTTAAATGACACTCATATGACTCGCTTTAGGCTGATCTCTAACAGTAGATAAATGCTAATCAACTACTCTGCTATTGACGTGTAGATGATACGAAATAATCTACTTCGTTTATTCAGAAAATTCGCAAGAAATTCTTCAAATTACTTTCATTAAATTTACTCAAATTTATCAAAATCATCAATCTTTCATTATTACAATCTATCTATCTTATTCTTCTCATCATGATACGCGACAATGAGTCAGTCGAATCACGAACAGCTCATCTGCTTAAAAGCACTGTTAGTAGACGAGTTTCTCTTATTTCTTTCGATGCTTCAGCGAGATCTTAGAATGTTGCTATCTCATGAAACATCAACATGAGTCAACAACTTCGTCAATGAGTCATCAATCAGTCAGACGAGATCATCAAGATGCTGATTGAGCTAAGAGATCAACAAAACATGACTTTGAAACTCAACAAGCAATGAATCGATCTACAAGTTGATCACATCAAGAGACTTGATGAGCTAAAGATCAATCAAACGACAATAGACACTTAAAAAGAGACTATCATCGAACTATGAGAGAAAGTATTGAGTCTCAAAAAGAAACAGCGTTCAGCGAATCATCTTCGATCTTGACAATCTACAAAGTCTCGAACTTCTATTAAGAATCATACTCAACGAGAGTTGTTCATTCTATTCAACAATAATCATCACAAGTTCTTCAAGTTTTCAAATTCATTTATATTCACTAATGAAGAAGAATCAATATGAGACAGCTGAAGAATCAAGATAAATGACAAGCTTCAGACAAATGTTGATCACTTTGATAATGAGAATATCTGTATTGTTTATGTGATATCTAGACTAGAAGATGATACTGCTGAGCACATCTTCGCTTGACGTTGACATGATGCTTTGCATTCATACATCTTGATCAACGAGCTATTTGAGCATCTGAAAGAAATATACGATGAACTGAATAGAAATCGAAAGTGTTGTTGCAAGTACAATGCTCTGAAACAAGCAGACAAGTCTTTCAATGTCTTCTACTTTGACTTTATGAAGCTATTCAACTCTCTCGAATACGATGATTGCATTCTAATGAATGATCTTCAGAATAAAATCAATAATCGCTTGCAGAATGCTCTATCAGTCTGTTCAAAGAACTTTACTTCGCTCACTTGCTTAAGAATCTTTCTTCAAGATGTAAATAGTAAACAATGAGTCAATTATCAGCTTCGCAGCAAACGTTGCATTGTCATCATCAAAGTCACTATCGTACCTGATAAATGTGCTACTTCTCTGTTAGTAACAACTTCAATAATTGATTATGTTAAGTTGACTATCTCTTTTATCTCTGAGTCAGCGAAATCGTCAATTATCTGCTACATCTGCAAGATTCTCGATCATTTGTTCAAGAATTGTTCTCAACTGAACAAGATTAACACTTCTGCATCTTGTGCATTCACTTTTCGTTTACATGAGATCATCATTTCGAAGAATAAAAAGATTGAGAAAATGTCTTTCAAGAATAGCGAGACAAAAAACTAGAGACTTTCATCAAAGACGCGATGAAAGATGTGTTAATTTCTTCAATGATGAGCATATCAAATGACTCTTTTGCTTCTGAATCTTTGCCTATTGAATGTGTACTTTCTAGCAATAAAATTAGTTACTCATTGAAGTCATTGATTGACATTGAAGCTGCTGACTATTCATTCATTGATGAAGTGATTGCGCAGATTGTTTGTAATCAGTTGCAAATTGAGTCTTTGACTTTGATCAAAGTGAAGTCAATTCGAGAATTCAATGATCATTATGCTAAGAAACTCATTACTTATGTCATCTATTCAAATCTGACTGTTTAAAATCATATGATTGACACAGCTTCTATGTTGATCACTTGATTAAATCAACATCAAATGATTCTTGAAAAAACATGAATGAATAAAATCAATCTAGTAATTGATATGCAAATCGATTTTCTTCGATTTTCGAATTTCAATTTTACTAGTTGATCAGCGATGAAACTCATCTGTACGTGATGCTGACTACGAATTTACTGTTTAGCTACAGTAAAGTTTAGAGATTATCAAAAGTTTGAATGACATTGAGATGCTGCGTGATGATAAAGCGTTGTGCGTTGATCGCGTGCAGAGTTTTCGCGATCGCGCAGACTTTGATAATCTCAATGCGCATGTTATAAAGCAATTTGCACGCAGATGAGAAAATTAAATAAAACGCAGAACTACGAGGAAAATCGCTTATGAAAATCATTCGATTCAGCATCTTGTCATCGTGATGATAAGAACTGAGACAGAACATTCTCATGTTTGATCTGTTGAAGATGATTAGCAGAAAGAACTTGAATCATGAACATTCTTTAAATTTACATGCTAATTACATATAAATCTTGTTAAGACTGCGTGTCTGTTACTACGACATGAACAACTCACGAGTTTCATTAAGTTCAACATGAATAAACTCAAAAGTCTCGTTAATATCATTTAACAAACGTTCAGATACAGACATTCTATATGTAAATGATACGTTGATGAGAAGACTTTGTTAAAAGAAGAGAAACATAAGTGAGTTAGTAAAGAATGATTGAACTACGCTGTCTGATTAAAAGTGTAGCATATGAACATTTTTGCAAGACACGATCAATCTGCACAAGAAAAATCTCTACAGATAACATGAAACAAATGAGTTGCATGCTTTACAAGCGAAGTGAGCGTTTGCGAAGCATGATATACAATGATGACAACTGTTGATCTCAAGAATCTCACTTCTTCACTGAGCTTTGATTCTTGAATGTCTTGATGATAGAATCAATCTCTAGTTGAAGACATTATCTGTATAACTTGAGAGAACAGTAGCGTGTGTCGATGTGATTAAAGAAGAAATCAACTGCGATACATATGCATATCGCAGACGAAACATCTGTGACTCTTGCTTAAGAAGTAAACTGTCGAAATCTGAGCAGTGAAAGATTTCATTCGTCTTGAACTGTGAATCTGTCGCAAGAAAACTCTTTGAGTAATTTCTTGAATCTAAGAGAAAAATCAGCATAAAAATCATGTTTTATGTATGTTGCATGCAATGTATACAACATATTTTCGATAAATCATCACTCATTATGAAGAATTGAAAGAATTGATTGCAAGAACGAAACATTTCGCAGACGTAGCGACAGAGAATCGAGAGTGTCATGAAAAGATATACAAAGTATACAATGATAGTCAGACTTCTCTGAAAACAGTGAAAGCTATAATATCAACAAAAGATCAGACACGTCTGCAACGAGTTCAGATCACGCATGAGAGCATTTGATCTTGAAAAGTCATGCTGAAGCTACATTGAGTGACGAGACATGCAGAAGTACTTGAAAATAAAGTGATAAACAAGATGATTGACGATGCACATGATTTGTCTTTATTGCTGATTGAGCGTTAACGCACTGAAGTGACAATGAGATTGACGCTCATACGAAAACAGATCAGATAAACATGAAGAGTAGTCTGAAAAGAGAGATTCAACGCAGCTCATTTTCAATATTTGACATCAAAGATGACACATCGACATCTGCAACTGCATAAAAATCATGCGAAGTCTCACAGTGCATTATTGATGCAGCTATACATAAGAAAAATTGACTTCAATCAATTTTTATATGAAAGATGAGTACTTGATGTCGTTATGATGATGTGCAAGTGTGACAAAGATTAAATGTTGATCATGCATGTTTTATTAACATGTCTCAGATGAAAAGTGAAATGAAAAGCAATGCAATGAGAAAAGAACATCACGAACTTGAGAAAGCTCTTAGAAATCGTGAGTGCAGCGATGATGATCATTTGAATGATACTCTCAATGAGCATACTGAATCAATTTCAAGCTGTGATGTCATTGAAGAGTCAGATGAAAGAGAGAGAAAATAAAGAAGAAACAGACTCATAGAGTTCTTGCATTGAAAACAGTTATAGTATAAAGCACAGAAAGAAGCGGTTTTTGATGCGAAAAGAGCGCTGCGCTAGCGCAGCGTTCGCTACAGTATATAAAATCTCGCATAGATTCATAATGAGTGTTGAATCGAGTAAGAATAAAAAGAAATCTACTAGTCAGAAATCAATTGCTTTATTCTCAAGCAATAAATCAATCACGAAATGAAAAAGCTTGACTTCTACTCATATACTGAAGAGATCTTTCACTTTCATTACATCTCAATTCAGTCAAAACAGAGAGTTCATTGAACAGTTAAAACAGCATGACGCGACTTTGACTAGCATCAATTCTAAGTCGACGTTCAGTCTGAAATCAGTTTATTTCAGTCTGAAATCATTCTCTTTCAGTTCAATGAACATAGCAATGATAGAGACAGCGACATATAAAAGGTTAGTCAAATGATCAGACATCAAGATCTTTGCTGTTATCATCTTGAAAATCAATCGACTCATAACTACAGTTGAAAACAAGTCTGAAAAAGTGAATCTGCATGAACTTTCTCACGCTGAAGCTCTTAAGCAAGTCAAGATCAAGCTTTTCTCTGAATATCATGACTATCTAAACATCTTCGATCGAGCAATGATCAATCAGCTATCATTGCATCATTTCTACAATCACAAAATTGAGTTGATCAATGAAGAAATGTTTTCTCGAAGCAGACTATATCAGTCTTATCAGATGTTCAATCACAAGCTTCAGAAGATAAAGAAGTATCTGATTAATCATTTAAACAAAGAGTTTATTTTCTTCAACTTTGCATCATACATCTCGCTCATCTTGTTCATCAAAAAGAAAGATGATAGTCTGCGTTTCTGCATTGATTATAGAAAGCTTAATGCTTTGATCAAACAAGATCACTATTCTTTGTCATTGATAGACGAGACTTTCATTCATATACAAGAAAGCAAGTATTTGACTCGATTGAACATCATTGTCACGTTCAACAAACTATGCATGCATTCAAATAGCGAAGATTTGACTATCTTTATTATCTTCTTCAACTCATACAAATATCATGTAATGCTCTTTGAATTAATCAACGAATTTGCGTTCTATCAACATTATATGAACGACGTGTTGTTTGAGTATCTACATCAGTTTTGTCAAATCTATTTAAATGACATTATCATTTACAGCAAGATCTTGAAGAAACATAAGCAACATGTACAATTGATCTTGAATAGACTACGAGAAGCTGATCTACAGATAGACATCAACAAGTGCGAGTTTCATGTTCAGAAAACTATATTTCTAGAACTCTTAATATCAATCAAAGAATTGAAAATGAACTCACGAAAGATGCAAGCAGTCGTTGATTGATCTACGTTCAATAATCTCACTCAGATGCAGTTCTTCATTGACTTCTGCAATTTCTATCAACACTTCATCAAGAACTTTTCGAAGATTGTTCATTCAATGATTCAACTTACTCAAAAGAAGATCATATTTGAATGAAATGAAGTTTGTCAGATCATTTTCGATCATATAAAGAGACGTATGATCAAGACTTCTATACTACGTTACTTTGATTAAACTCGTAAGACTATTCTTGAAATCAACTCATTCAACTACGTTAATGATGAAGTTCTCTCTCAATATGATGATGAAGAAGTACTACATTCAATTGTCTTCTATAGCAAGAACATGTTTTCTGCTGAATGCAACTACGAAATATATGATAAAGAACTTCTGATCATCATTTGAGCATTTAAACACTGACGACTTGAACTGAAGTTAACTGACATTTCTATCAAGATGTTCATCGATCATCAAGCGCTCATTTCATTGATGAAAGATAAAGAGCTAAGCAGACGTCAGATGCGCTGAGTTCAAAAGTTCGCTGATTTCAACTTCAGAATAATGTATCAATCTGATAAACAGAACATCAAGATCGATGCATTAACTCATCGAGCTGACGTCGTGCTTAGAGATTCAGAAGATGAGCGCGTTCACTATCAATGTAGACTGATCGTCGAGTTGAGTTTCAAGTTGACATTTTGAATTCGACTCGATTCGAAGTCGAGTTGCTCACATTTTCAACTCGACTTGAGTCGAATTGCTCATATTTTCAATTCGACGCGACTTGACTCGACTGAAAATTGAGTCAACTCGACTCGACTCGTTAAGAACTTGAGCTTGACGTCAAGAGAGTTAAATATAGAAATTTTTCCGATTTTTTGCTTTTGCATTATCTTTTTGCATTATCTTTTTGATAGAAGTCATGACGAGAAACATGAAGACTATATGATAGAGAGTCATGAAGAAAAGTCATGATAGAAGAATCATGATAAAGAAGTCATGAAGAAGAGCTATGAAGAAAAGTCATGAAGAGAAGTCATGATAGAAAGTCATGACGGAAAATCATGAAGGCTGTTTGATAGAGAGATTTGATAGAAAATCATGACGAGAAACATAAAGAGAAACACGAAGGGAAACATGACGAGAAACATGACGGAGAAACATGAAGGTTGTTTGACTTTGATAGAAAGTCATGACGGGAAAACATGATAGAAAGTCATGAAGGAAAATCATGTAGACTGTTCAATCAAGCTATTTACATCTATCTAATATCTTGTCGAGTCGAATCGAGTTTTCAAGTCAAGTTGTCGAGTCAAGCTTCTCAACTCAACTCGAGTGCTTGAATTCAACTTCTCAATTCGACTCGACACTTTTTCAAAAAAATTTCAATTTGACTCAACACTTTTCGAGTCAAATACTCGACTCGAACTCAAGTACTCGACTTGACGCGATCAGTTTATATCAATGAATCACTATTTTGACTTCAAATTGAATGAAAATTGCTGATCTAAAGAAGAACATCAGTGAATCAATCTATAAACAGATTCTTGAGATTAATGAGATCGACGAGAATTGTATGCTACTTCGCGAAGCAATAGCAAGAGACGAGACACAATATGAAGATATTAAATTGAAGAATTGTTGAACTCAGAATGAAATCTTGTATCATGATAGTCAGTTATGAGTTTCGTTCAACGAGCTTCTATAAATGAATCTGATTCGTGAGATGCATGATCAATCATCAGTTGATCATTCTGATATTCTTAGAACTGTGAAAGTCATAAAGTGAAACTATTATTGATCATTCATGCGAAAAACGATAAATTGATATATTTGAAACTGCTATATCTGTCAACATTCAAAGACATCTAAAGATAAATCAAATGACTTGCTTTAATCTCTATCGATATCTGAACAGCGATGACAAGATATAACAATGAACTTCATTATTGATTTATTTGATTCAAGCGAGTACAACGCTATTCTGACAATCATCTGCAGATTGTCAAAAGAAAGACATTATATTTCTTGCATTACTGATGATGAAGATATCACTGTCGAAAAGACAGCTGAAATGCTGATTCAATGAGTATATTGAACTCATGATCTATCAAGCTTCATAGTATTTGATCGAGATTTGCAATTCATCTCTATACTATGAAAGTTTCTTTGCAAACGACTGAGCATTTCTCTTTGATTGTTCATCATCTATCATTCTCAAATCAATGATCAAAGCGAATGAGTCAATCAGAATGTCAAGCGATATTTTTGATTCTTCTGTTCGTATATGCAGAATGACTGATCTAAGTGACTATTCATGATTGAGTTTGTCAACAATAACATCTTGTTCTTAATTATCTTCTTGATTCTCTTCTTCATGAACAAGAACTTTTATTCTTGTATGAGCTTCGACTCTGATATCATCGAGTATGAAAGCACTTGCGAACGCTTGCAGATCAATCAAGTCAAGAATATATTTGAACAAATGAACAAGACATTAATCTTTGCTCGTAAAGCTCTGATCAAAACATGAGAACAAATGATGAATCAAGCTAACAAGCATAGAAAGAAGATCAATTATAAGATCAAATCAAGAATGTTTCTGAATGAATGAAACATTATTCATCAACGTTTCGACGAAGAGCTTGAGTAGCTTGTAAGCTAGTAAGCAACGACATCTGAATCTTAATGCGCTTGAGACGTATATGCTAGCTACTAGAACAGACACTTTTCATGATTCAGCGATTAGCTGATTTAGCAACATAGATCAATCATCAGTCAGTCATTAGCTGATTAGATCAGCTACAAGCTGATTGAACAGAGTAGAACTTGTATTAAGCTATCGTGCGTTCATGATTCTGCGCGATGTTTATCTTAGTAAGCTTTAATTTTACTTCATTCATTTTTCTCATTACAGTTATTCAATTATCGTACATCATGTCTGTCAATGATCGCGCAGAACTCATCTTTCTACAACGTTTACAATCTTATTTATCATCAGTTTTGATCACAGCAGTCGATCGTGCTCACAGCAATCTCATGTACAATTATCAGTCTGCTCAGTTTCGAAATAGATTGAAACAGATTGATTACGCGTCTCTTCTTCTGCAATTGAAGATTTCGACTTTGATTGATCAGAATGCGAAGATCTTTGAGCAGAAGATTGACGAGGCTGCAAAACAACTGATGATGAATATATATGATAATTCGATTTAAACATTCAATACTGAGAAGAAATGACATTTCATCGAAATCATCATTTACGCGAAACTCGTCATCAAACCTATTCTTCGCTTGAAAAATCAAATCGAAGCTTTCATTCACTCGAAACATTCTTCTTCGATGACAGAAAAGACATCGATAGAAGAAAAGAGTGCTAGTGTACATAGAAAGAAAACACTATTTCGAAAATTTACAGCTCTCTTCAACAAGTCGTGAACTTCTACTGACAGACGTCGTGTGTAATGCGTCAGATGCATTGAAGAATGCATAAAGTAAGTAGAAATTTCGTTCAACAAACGAGCAGACACTATGATTAATAGATTAATTAATTTTAGATTTTCTCATCATCTGAACTATGTAAGTTCTTGTATGTCGCTAGCTGCTACACAATCAATCTCATTGTTTACAGATC
>JAABVA010000857.1_pt1 | contig 35128 bp, 33 predicted proteins | sample 5560331 | NCBI WGS metagenome assembly JAABVA01 (sample SAMN12812661, study PRJNA571458) | rock metagenome | isolation source: Antarctica rocks | place: Antarctica: Victoria Land, Mt New Zealand sud | collected 2016-01-07 | reverse complement strand
ATCCCCCCACCCTCTGCACCCAATGCAAAGAGCGTCCTACCGACGGAATTTTACTCCGGCGCAACCGGACAGCCCGGCTACCTCACTGAGGGATTTTGTCTCCGGCGCTTACATCCGGCGCATGCCGAATGCGCGCACGCCCTGCGAGAGCGTGCCCTCCACCCCGGCCCGCCTGTGATGGCGTTCCACCCATGCCGGGTCTGTCATTCGCGCCCGTGCCGCATTCAGCGCTTCGTATGCTTCACGCAGGTGGACGTGCACGGTGCGGCACCCGCTTGACGCCAGCGTGCACATGGCCCTGGCAGAACACGCCCGGCAGTCGCCACGGCTGAACAGGGCCTGGAGGCGCGGGCTGCCGTCCGCGACGCGTATCGTGCGCCAGGACACCGACGTCTTGCCCTGCGGGCAGGTCACTTGCTCGTCGCCCCAATCGATGGCGAAGTGCCGCAGGCCATAGCCGTGCCCCACACGGCTCGACACACCCCGGACGGGTCCTTCGAGCGAAAGGCCGAAGTCCCGCTGATTACTCGCCGGCAGTTCCGCATCGACATAGCCAGAGTCGACGAAGTCCTCCGCAGGAAGCCACACGTCGCGCAGCGTCTGCAGCATGGGCAGCTCGCGAGCCGCCGCCGGCGCTGTTGGCCCATGCAGGGCATCCAGCAGAACGAACCCGTCCGCCCCGATCTCCAGGGCAAGGGCCTGTCGCTTGTCCTGGCCTTTGGGCAAGCGGTGTTCCTCGATGCGCCGTCCATACCGCTCGCAGGCTGGCTGCACGACCCCGTGGAGCCAATCCGGCGCAGCCGCGGCCATGTCGTCCAGCGCAGCGCGGAGCGTTTCGGCCACCAGCTCAAGCAGGTGCAGGTCGTGCACGGCCGCCAGCACGTGCGTGCTGTCAGTGCGCTGCTTGCCTCGTGCCTTGACCAGGCCGCGTTCCTTGAACCGTTCGAGCATCCTGTCCAGCAGAAGGTGCTCCGCCCCCTTCGCGACGAGGCGGGCGCGGAACTCGGCAAGCACGCTGAAGTGGAAGCCTGGGTCGGTCAGCTCGAGCCCAAGCGCAGAGTTCCAGTCGATGCGGGCGCGCACGGCATCAGCCGCCTGCCGGTCGCTCGGATGTTCCAGGAGCTGGAACACCGTGACCAGCGCTAAGCGCCACGGCGGGAAACCAGGCTGGCCCTGGGCGGGGTAAAGCGTGCGGAAGTCCTCGTCCTCGAACAAGGCGCTGAACTCGTCACGCAGCCGCGTGGCCACCGTGCCCTTGGGAAAGGCCGCACGGGCCACGCGCGCAGTCTCGGCGGGAACCTCGCCGATCAGCTCAGGATGCAGGCTCATGGATCACCTCCAAGCCGATGCTAACCTGCCGCCTGAATTCGCCGACCGTATCAGACCTACATCAAGGTGCACGGGCGCTGGTGCTATCCTTATCGTGCCATCGACCGCTCGGGCGCGCTGGTGGACGTGTTGTTCAGCCAACACGGTGACATGGCCAGCGAAGGCGCTCTTCCGCTCCGCCAAAGCAGCGACCGGCGCGACGCCTGACCGGGTCACGACGAATGGTCATGACAGCTAACCCCGGGCGATCCGCACCGAGCTGGGCGAAGGCGTGCGACACCGGACCAGCGCCTACCCGAACAATAGGTTGGAGCAGGACCACCGCGGCATCAAAGGCCGATACCGATCCATGCGTGGGTTCAAAGGCCTACAGTCAGCCGATCGGTTTTGCCTGGCATACGATGAACTTCGCAACTTCCTCCGCCCTCGCTCCCGTTACCACCAACATGTTCCCACTGATCAGCGCAGGGTTCTCCTGCTCCGCAAAACCATGACTGTGCTGGCTGTCCTTGAAGCCCGACGACCCTCGCCGGATCTTCAAAAGCGACGATTAGGCTGGCTGGCGCGAGCCCTGACGTAACCGGGCTGAGGGCGCCGGCGGCTGCACAACGCTCGCCCCGGCCTGCCGTGCCCTCAGGACCTGGCCAGGGTAAAGCGACTGTGAGTAGTGTATCCATCACTGCCGCGAAAGAACCTGGCCGAGCCCATCAGCGTGTCACCGGAGATGATGCCGCTCAGGTCGCAGACGAAGGGATTGCTGCCCATCATGAGCTGACCGGACGCGGTGATGCGGCCATCCCCGGACATGCGTCCTGTAAGCTCCCCCGACCCAAGCAGGCCGGCTGAGGCGTCGAACCGCAAGATGATCGAACCTGGCAAGCCCTGCTTTCTGATAACCATGGTAACCCGCCCGAGCCGACCCATCGTTTCGTTGATTATGGGACCACGGAACAAGACCGGCCTGTCGAAGGGTTGGATTGTTTGGTGGGGCGCAATGGCGGTATCGGCGGGCTGACTGACGGCCTTCCCACCACCTTGCAACGTTGCCGGCCGTTGGGGCGCGTCCACCGCGTCCAAGCGCGTCGCTTGGCCGCCGGGGACGCGGTCCATCTCAGGCCGCGACAACCGGGCATTTGGATCGTTGTCAGGCATCCAAGCCGTTGAGTCGCCCTCCGCGGACGGCGCCTCAGGCTGCTGGGTGCCGGCTGCGGCACGATGGCCACCTGCAAGAGGGTCGTCATCTTGATGGCCACCATCATTCGCCTGCGTCGTTGACGGTTGGACGACGTGTCGGTCCCGGAACGCCCAACCGCCGGCAAGCACAAGGCCCAGCGTGACAATGACGGCTCCAAGAACGCCGCGGCGCTGCTGCCCATCGGGATAGGATGCACGCACGGTTTGCGCCTCCCGCATGCGAAACGTCGCGGCGCGGGCCGTTTCCGGTTCGGCTGGGGTTGCAGGCTCGGCATCTTCCCCCATGCCGTCGCGCATGGCAGCGGCCTCCTCCACATGCCGCAGGCAAACGCGGGACGAACCCTCCAGCCGTGCCAGAAACATAGCTGCCGCGCCGAGCACATTGACCAGACGCAGCAGCCCGCCGGAGTGCCGGGCCAAGGCGAGGACGGCCTCAGGCTCCAGCATGTCGCGCGGCTGCCCCGTCGCTGAAAGTCGGGCTGCCACGAAACGTGCAACATCCTGCGGCGGCATTGGGTCCAGTATCACGGGCATGACCAGGAGGGGCAGCCCGGCCAGGCGGTCTGCAAAATCCGGGTTGGCCGCGAGAACGAAGGGGGTGTCCGTGGCGCACAGAGCCACGAGCGCGTCTGTGTTCATAAATCCTGCGTCGTCGACAAACAAAACGTCTGCCGTCCCGGCAGGGACCAGCGCATCGCCGCGCCCGACAAGGCGCACGGACGTTCCCTCGTGTTGCAACGTGCGGGCGAGATCGTGGAGCAGCAGCGTTTTGCCACTACCGGGCAGACCGATCAGGACGACTGCCCCGCCACGGGCCAAAATGGCGAGCAAGGCCGCGCGAGCATGCTGCCATCGAGGATGGGCGAAAGCCTCATCGGACGTCACGGGAATACGGAATGGGATGTCCGCAACGACCAGCCTGGAGGTCTGCTGCATGCTGCGGCCCTGCGGTGAAGGGCAGAACTGCCCAGATTACCCGACGATACCAGCTATGCTGGCGTCCCGCGCATTTCAAGGATGTGGCGTGAGCGTGTTGCACGGACCTGGTTGGCTGGCGGTAATGGGGTGCCTGTCGCAGGAGGTCAGCCCCTTTTGGTCCTGGGTAAATACGCCGCATGCCCTGTATGCTGTACCAGCAGTTCGGCCGCGCGCGCCAGGACAGAGGGCGGCATGCCAGCCCATGCCGCCACAGTCAGCCCGTAGGACTTTCCCGCCCTGCCCGACCTTGTAGGTGAACATCTCCTCGTGGCAGCCTGCCGGGGGGTCCATAGCCATGCACGCGGCATGCGCCATCATCTCCGCCGTGTCCGCGAGTTCGTGGAAGTGCGTCGCAAACACCATCCGGCCACGATCAGACGGATCGTCGTTGCCGTCCTATCTGCCGGTGCCCTGGAATCTGACTCTTTGACCTATGGCACGGGCTAGGCGGGCACGGTTGAGTCGTAGAGCGTGTTCTCGTCGCGCATCATCTCATGATGCCCAGAGCCCGATGCGATCATGGGAAAGCAGTTGGCCTGCTCTGCCACCACAACGTCGAGGAAGAACGGGCCGTCGCTGGCGAGGCACTCGGCCAGAGCCGCTGGGAGTTCGCCCGGATCGGACACCCGCCGAGCACTCCAGCCGAAGGCTCTGGCGACTGCGACGAAGTCAGGCAGCGCCGCCGTGTAGCTGTGGCTGTAGCGGCCCCCGTGATTGAGCTCCTGCCATTGCCGAACCATGCCCATGAAGCCGTTGTTGCTGAGTACAAGCTTGACGGGCGTGCAGTGCTGGACCGCGGTCGCCAGCTCCTGGATGTTCATGAGCACGGAGGCGTCGCCACTCACGCACACCACCGGTTTCCCGGGATGTGCCACCTGCGCTCCGATGGCCGCCGGAAGTCCATAGCCCATGGTTCCCGCGCCGCCCGAGGTCAACCAGCGGTATGGCCGCTCGAACTTGAGATACTGCGCAGCCCACATTTGATGCTGGCCGACGTCGGTCGAGATGATGGCGTCACAACCGTCGAGCGCCTGTTGCAGCGCATGCATCAGGTGCTGCGGCAGGATGACCTCGGTGCTCGGCGTAAAGCCCAGGCAGTCCTGCGCTCGCCATGCGGCGATCGTGGTCCACCAATCATCCAGGCGGGCCGGCTCCGCCGAGAGGCCGGCGAGCTCGTGTTCGAGAGCATGGAGGAGCCAGCCGCAATCACCGATGAGGGGAACGTCAACGCGCACCAGCTTGTTGATCGAGGACGGATCGATGTCGATGTGGATCTTGCGGGCGTTCGGGCAGAAGTCCGCCAGTGTCCCGGTGACGCGATCGTCGAACCGTGCGCCGACGCACACGACGAGATCAGCATGGTGCATGGCGAAGTTCGCTTCGATCGTCCCGTGCATGCCGAGCATACCGAGAAAACCCGGGTCGGAGGCCGGAAAAGCGCCAAGACCCATGAGCGTCAAGGTGCACGGCACTCCGGTTTGCCGCACCAGCCGGGTAAAGGAGGCGCAAGCCGTGGCGCCCGAGTTGATCAATCCGCCGCCGCCATAGAACACCGGGCGCTTGGCCGCACGGATCAGAGCAGCTGCCTCGTGCAGCTCGCGTCGGGGCAGCGGCGCTTCCCTCGTCTCAACGAGGGCCGGCGGGGACAGTGCCATGGGTGGGTGCTGCACCGGCGCAAGCTGGATGTCTTTCGGGAACTCCAGCAGCACGGGCCCTGGACGCCCTTCGACGGCCACTGTGATGGCTTTGCGCACAGTGGAATTCACATCGTCGACGTCAAGCAGCCGCGCGTTCCACTTCGTGACTGGGCGTGAAATCCCGATCCCGTCGCATTCCTGGAAGGCATTCGTGCCGATCAGCGACGACGATACCTGCCCGCAGATGCACAGGATCGGCACCGAGTCGCACAGCGCGTCGAGCAACCCCGTTGTCGTGTTGGTCATCCCGGGCCCCGAGGTCACCACGACGACGCCAAGCCTGCCCGTCGTGCGGGCATAGCCCTCGGCGGCGTGGACGGCGGCCTGCTCGTGGCGCACCAGCACGTGCTGCAGCCGTCGCTCGCCGTGCAATGCATCGTAAATCGGCAGCACTGCGCCGCCTGGATAGCCGAAGATCACCTCGACCCCAGCTTCGACGAGGGCGTCGAGCAGGGCCTGCGCCCCGTTCCGGCCAGGTTCGCGGATCTCGCTTGCAACGAGGAAGGAGGGCAGATCGACGCAGTTGTCCATGGGCGGCAGTGTATGGATAAACGTTCGGAAAAGGTTTATGAAGTTTCCACCATTATGCGCATGTGTCAGAAATCTTTTCTCTTGAAGGTCATCTCGCCAGAATGGAACTTGATAGGCTCGATCGTGCGATCCTAGCTGTCCTGCAGCAGGACGCGCGTATCAGCTTGCAAGACATCGGTGCGCGCGTCGGCCTGTCCACGACGCCGTGCTGGACCCGGATCAAGAAAATGGAAAACGCCGGCGTCATCCAGGGCTATACGGTGCGCATCGACCCTGCAGCGATCGGGTTTGCCGAAACGGTTATCGTCCAGGTCACGCTCGAGAGCCACAGCGACGAAACACTGGAGGCCTTCGGGAAAGCGCTGGCCGACATCCCCGAGGTGCTCGAAGCATTCCTGATTTCGGGCGACTACGATTACCACATCCGCATTGCAGTCCGCGACACCCGAGATTACGAGCGTCTTCTGCGCGAGCGGCTATACCGCATTCCCGGGATCCGGCACTCAAGATCGTGCTTCGTACTGCGGCGATTGAAGGAAAACCTCGCCCCACCTCTGGATATCCAGGTGTCGCCCGCTCCGCAGCGGAACGAAGGAATGGCGAAGCGCAACCAGCGCCATCCAAAGAGATCACGGGGCAACGCCTGAACGCCCTTGCCGGGCTCCGGAGTGGCGACGGGGCCAAGGACAGCACACAACCCGGCCCGTTCAGCGCTTTGGGGCAGGCGGTGAGGCCAGGTCGATTGCCTTCTCACCGAATTGCTGATCGACGTACGGGATCAGGCCTTTCTGGACAGCGGCCGCCTGGACGGCAAGCGGCAGCCGCCGTGCGTCGACGATCAACCCGTTGACTTCCACAAGCCACGGCAAGGAACTGCTTCCGAGCCGGCTGGGCAGCGTCCACTTGTGGTCGAATTGGTGGATGCCCAAAGCCTTGCTGACCAGCTTTGCCTTGTTGCCGCCGGTGCTTGAGGCAACACCAAAATGGCTGCACAGCTCGGCCATCCCCATGTGGGGCTTCGTCGATTTGTCGCTCAGGAAGTTGACCTGGCCAAGCGCGTAAAGGACGGCGCAGGCCCAAGTCTGCGGTTTGCCGCTGGCCAGCGGGCTCGGCCGCTTTCGGCAGAGCGCAGCGACGGCAAAATGGGCCAGCTCCGCATACTCATGGTCAAGGTGTTCCGCGCAGAATCGGTCCGTCATTCCCGTCAACGCGGCGTAGAACTCCTCCCAGCCTTTCGGAACCTTTGTCGATTTCACATGTGCCATGGCCGGATTGCTGCCTCCTGGTTCCAACAATGTCCTGTCGTCAGTTTGTCTGCCGCAAGCAGCACTTCTTGTATTTCATTCCGCTGCCACAGGGGCACGGATCATTGCGCCCGACCTTGCTGCCGCGGGGCGAAATAGGAACGTGACGCTGGACACTGCCTGCATCGGGCTGATCCAACAAACCCAAGGGCAGGATCCGATAGCTCGGTGCCGGCGTCGAGCGCCGCTTTCGCAGCCCCAGCGCAATCTCCACGTCCTCCTCGTCACCAGCCAATGAGATATCAACCGCCTTTCGTCGGAAGGCCGCACGCACACTATCGATGGCCTCGACGGCCGCCAGATCGATCAAGGTCCATACCGCAAAGCCGTTGACCACTGGATCGGCATCAGCATGAGGTTCAAGCACGTGCGCGAGGATGCCAACGCACTCTTCGCGGCACTCGGGATGCCGCGCGACGATCTCTTTGAGTCCTGCCATCGCTGTCGCTACCGGCGATGTCGGGTTTGATCGATCGGACAGGAAGCCTGCGATATGCGGAACGGCGGCTGGCCCGATCATGCCGAGCACGATGGGAAGTTCCTCGTCGACCGCCTCATCGTTCTCGGTCGTTTTCAGGAATGCCAGCAACGGCGCGACTGCCGCCTCGGCGCCCAGTTGCCCTAAGGCTCGCCAGGCATGCATGGGCGCCCATACCGCGCTGCTATCCGTGTTAGCCCGGTTCAACGCCGCGTCACAGACCATGCTTGCCAACGCGGCAACATGCCCGCACCCGAGGCCCACCTCAGCGACATAGTCCGGCCATTTGGCTGGGTCATAGCTTTCCGTCTCGCCAATGGTCAGAAGCCGCCCGACTGGATCGGCATACCGGGTGCGAAGATCGGTGCGTTGCGAAGTTGCCGTCATTCCGTGCCTGTCAGTTTTGGATGCGGGAGCCGGTAAATGGCCCTAAGAGTGTTGCGTACGTCATGAGTGACGCGCCCGAGGTCAAGGGTGTCAAACCCGCCGTGACCGCCCGAAAATGGTGGGCCATCGATCGTCTCGCAGCTATGCCGCTGGTGATCAACGACGCCAGCGGATGGTGCGGCGGCCTTGCAAGGTGCTCATCGGTTTCGCTTGGGCTTGGCGGCGACAAACCAAGTGCCGGTCCAGAAACGGGTCGTCTCCGCTCAACTCGGGTAGGCAGCGGCCTGCTCGCGCAGGGTTTGTTGGATAGCCTGACAGGCGTCCACGCCGCGGCGTGCGGCGGCGCCGACGACGGAGCACACGCCCGCGAACAGGTCGGCGCCCCAAGTGGAGCGGAAGCCGCCGGTGATCTTGCGGTAGGTGCCCGTGAGCCGCAGCTCACGTTCGGATCCGTTGTTGTCGGCCGGCAGCTCGGGATGGTCGAGGAAGGGGAACAGGTGCGATCGATGCTTGCCGTATCGCTTTCGCAGGCGCTGGCCGTGACGGCGGGTGGGCGCCAGCGCCATGACGCCATCAAGCGCACACTCGAGACGCCGCCGGTATTCGCGCCGGGTGCTTGGGGCCGGGTCGCGGTACCGTCGCGCGAGCACGACGGCGCGCAACAGCGCTGCTTTCGTGCGCGGGGCGAACACGGCATCGCCGGCTTCGATCGCGTAGGTGCCGTCGCACGGTGATGGCGTCATAGAACACCTGCGTCTTCGCCTCGCTCAGCTTGCCCTCGCCGAAGCTGGGCGGATGGGTGAAGCCGCGCTGCACGATCATGCCCTCCCCGTTGCCAGCGCGTCCGTGCCACGAGGTGCAATAGATGCCGAACCGCTCCTTGCCGCGCGCCAGCAATGCGGCGTCGATGGTGGCGGGCGCTGGCGACGGCGGGTTCGGCGCATCCCGCGCCACCGTGCCTGGGACCGGATGGCGCATTGATGTGCCATTGGCGAAGAAGGCGTTCCGGTCCCAGGTCTGCGAGCGGCTCTGGGTGTACATGTCCTCCCGCTTGCAAGCGGCGACCAGCAGCAGGGGTATCAGGAACAACGCGGCGCGCGGACTCACCGCGACACCCGGGAAATGCGGCGGGGACGGAGCGGCAATCCAGCCAATACGCGCTCCACCCGGTCGGGATCGAAGCTTGCGTCCCGCGCCTCGACGGCGATGAAGAACCGATCGCTGGTGGCGCGTGCGAAGTCGGGAATATTGAAGGCGGGATGGTTCAGCCGCGGCAGCCGGTTCAGCACCAGCAATGCCAGCACGACGGCCAACGTCCCGGCCAGCATGGCGAACGAGACGCTCGGCACGACGAAGGCCTGCCAGGCAAACTGCAGCCGGCCGCCAACATTGAAACGGTAGGACCAGATAGTGGCGTAGGTGCACATGGCAAACATAGCCGCTCCGCCCAGCAGAGCGCTGGCCACCGCGGAGAACTGGATGGGCTGGCGCGGCAGGCGCAGAGCCTTTGCAGCCTCGGGGACCGGCACCGGGGAGAAGCTATCCAGCCGGCCGAGATCCTGGTCGCGCAGGATCTCCAGCGCCGCCACCATAGCGTCGGCGGTCTCGAACTCCGCGTTGACGCCCCAGAGCGGGGGCGGGTTGCTGGGTTCAGCCATGGTGGGACAGCCCTTCCGGCCGCATCAGACGCCGTATCTCGACGATCGACACCGCCGGGAGGTAGCGCAGGAACAGCAGCAACGGGGCCAAGAACAGCCCGACCGACCCGGCGAACGTGGCGACGCCCCATAGGTCGACACTGTAGGACTACGCCGCAGAGGGCAGGAAATCGTGCTGCAGCGTAATCACGATAACCTTGAAGTGGTCGGCATACATTCCGGCCGAGACCAGCAGCCCGACCAACAGCAGCACGACCGGGGAGCGCCGCAACCGAGAGACCCAGAACAGGTGCCCCGGCACCAGCGCGCAGGCGATGATGGACTAGGTGCTCCAGGCATGCGGGCCGTCGAATCGCCGGGCCAGCACGCCGCGGTCAAAGCCGTTGCCGGTCAGCCACGTGGTGCCGAACTCGGCCGCATAGCAGTATAGGTTGATCAGCCCGAGTGCCAGCAGCAGCATCGCCAGTAGGTCGAGATGGCGCGGTCGGATATCGGCCCTCGGATTTGGAACATGGCGTGCAGCTGGCCCCTGCCGGGGTTATCGGACCCACGGCGTCGGCGGTGTTGCTGTGCTTCCACAATGACCTGGTCACTGGGCGCTACAGCCTAGCGATCACAAAAATCCTACGGATCGCAGCGGGGGCGGTCGTGCTATCCATCGGACTGACCCTCGTAGTGGCACACCGGCGAGATCGTAGAGCGTAGCTCCACCGCCGCGAGCGCGCTCATGTCGCCCGCAGCATCCAACAAACCGTCGATACTCCTGCTCTACAGTTTGCCTCGTGCGGCCAAGGCGCTGATCCGATCCACCATACGCATGGCGATGGCGGTCATGATCAGCGACGGCTTCACGCCGCCTGTGGTGGGGAAACATCGATCCGACGCATACCCAGAGGTTCGGGACGTCCCACGTCCGGCAATCGGCATCAGGCCTTATCCGTGCCGTGCCGGCCAGGTGGTTGGTGTCGCTCTCTGGGCGGAAGACATCTTTGGCGCCCGCGGCCTCCAGGCTCGTCTGCAGCTGGCCGAGCGCATGCTGAATCAGCGCCTTCGCTGTCGCCCCAGCTATAGGTGACCCGGGCGACCCACAGGCCATACTGGTCACGCTCCTCCGCCAGGGTCACCCGGTTACGCTCGTTTGGCAGCATCTCGCCCACCGTCTTAAACCCGACCTGGTGGTTGTGCTTGGCCATCTCACTGGCCAGCGAATAGAACGACCTGCCTCGGCATGCCCGTGTCGCAACGTTCTGCTGAAAACGCCTCGAGAGGGCACACTGCGAGCATAGGTCGAGTTATGCACCAAAGCCCTTGGGCGCGGGTTCTGCTCGGTCTTCGAGCCAGAGTGTCACGGTCATGTGGGGCGGCGTCAGCGCAGCCAGTATTCTGAACAACGGCACGATCGCCGTTTCCACACCTTGGACCGCCAATCCAGTCGCGCAGACTGGGCAAAGCAGCGTGGCTGGTTCCGCGGTCCGCAGCACGCCGAACCATGCGGCGCGCGCATCGTCCGGATCGAGCATGGCGCCTATCCGCAGCAAATGCCTCAGCGAGTGGCACACACAGGAATAGAGGCAAAGGCAGGCAGGAGTGCGAACGCCACGCACACCACGGCGACTTCCACTCGCTCTCATGCTGTGGCTGCCGCCGTCCAAGCAACGACCAGCAAGCCCCACGGCAAGATCGGCCAACGGGCTCCGATGAGCATTGGGAGCACAATGCCCGAATGGCAGCTCGCCAGGGCGGCACATACCGAGGCTACTGCGGCCGGGTGCAACGCGGCCGGCAGCAGGATTCGGCATGGCACCGCGGGCGATCGGCGACCGACGGGTGGCATCCACTCCACCGCTGCGTGACTGCGGCCTCGAACGGGTGCGGCCCGAGCCGCCGGGGACGTTACGTCTTGTCGCGGTTATACAATGTCCGCGGCTCGACAATCAGAACGCGGTTGTGCCGGAAGCGCGGTTCGGCGAGCCGAACAGCCAAGCTCACAGAGACCGAGCGTTTACAGGGTCAACGTTATATTATAACAAGGGACGATGCGCTCGATCATTGCCGCACTATTATTGCTGTGTTCCGCCCAAGCGTGGGCGCAAGGCCCGTTGCGTGTCGTCGCGGCCGAGACAGTCTATGGCGATGTGGCCGAGCAGCTTGCCGGGCCGCATGGAGCCATCACCAGCATCCTGAGCGACCCCGCGCAGGATCCGCATCTGTTCGAGGCCAGCCCTTCAATCGCTCGGCAGGTCGCGGACGCAGCGATCGTGGTGCTGAACGGCGCGGATTACGATCCCTGGATGCGGCGTCTGCTGGCTGGCGCCCCGAATGCGGCGCGCAAGGTCGTGGACGCCGGCCAACTGAGCGGCCATGCGCCGGGCTCCAATCCGCATCTATGGTTCGACCCGACGGTCATGCCCGTCGTGGCCCGGGCCATTACGGCGGCGCTCGCGCAGGCCGACCCGGCCAACCGCCCGGATTACGAGATGCGGCTCCGGACTTTCCTGGCGTCGCTGGCGCCGATCGACGCCCGCATCATGGCGCTGCGTGCCCGATATGCCGGCGTGCCGGCGACGGCGACGGAGCCGGTGTTCGGGCTGATGGCGTCGGCCCTCGGCCTCGTCATGCGAAACCAGCGGTTCCAGCTCGCGGTGATGAACGACGCCGAACCCCGCCTGTCCGATGTGGCGGCCTTCGAGGCAGACCTGCGGGCCCGCCGCGTGCGGGTATTGTTCTACAACAGCCAGGCAAGCGGCACTGCAGCGAAGCAGATGATGGCGCTGGCCCGCGCGAACGCCATCGCAATCGTCGGCGTGGCCGAGACCAAGCCGGCCGGGCTTACCTATCAGGCGTGGATGCTGGCCCAACTCGATGCGCTGGAGCGTGCGCTGGCCGTCCCGTGAACGCAATCGAGCTCGATGGCCTCACGATCGGCATCGGCGGCCGAACCATCCTGCGCGACGTGACGCTCGCGATCGGGCCTGGCGAGTTCGTGGGCGTGCTGGGCCCGAACGGTGCCGGCAAGACGACGCTGTTCCGCGCCCTGCTGGGTTTGATTGCGCCCAGCGCCGGCAGCCTGCATGCGCTCGGCCGCCCGGCGGCGCGCGGCGCGGCTGGGATCGGCTACATGCCGCAGGTCCGCAGCGCGCCGGGCGGGATGCGGCTGAGCGGCGAGGCGTTCCTGGCCGGCGCGATCCACGGCGAGCGCTGGGGCCTGCCGCACCTCGACAGCGCCGGGCGGGCGGACATCAGCCGCGTGCTGCATCTGGTGGGCGCCGCAGGCCTGGCCAGCCGGCCGTTGCGGGCGCTATCGGGTGGCGAGCGGCAGTTGCTGCTGCTGGCGCAGGCACTGCTGGGCCAGCCGCGCCTGCTGCTGCTGGACGAGCCGCTGCTGAACCTCGACCCCCGGCGCCAGCACGCGATCGTAGCCCTGGTCCGGCGGCTCGCCCATGAGCTGGGCATCACGGTGCTGTTCAGCGCGCACGAGCTGAACCCGCTGCTGGGCGCCATCGACCGGGTGCTCTATCTTGGCAGCGGCCACGCGGCGATCGGCACGGTGGACGAGGTCATCACCGGTCCCGTGCTCTCGCGGCTGTATGGCGCCGACATCGAGGTGGTCCGGGTGGGCGGGCGCATCTTCGTGATGTCCGGCGGCAACGAGGTCGAGCGTGCCCATGCGTGCGCGGATGGCGTGCATGCTTGACTACGATTTCATGGTCAATGCGGCCCTGGCCGGCACGATCGTCGCCGTGGTCGCGGGCATAGTGGGCTACTTGCTCGTGCTGCGCGGCCAGACCTTTGCCGGCCACGCCTTGTCGCATGTCGGCTTCACCGGGGCGACCGGCGCCCTCCTGGTCGGCCTTTCGCCGCTATGGGGCATGGTGGGCGTCACGGTCCTGGGCGGGATCGGCATGGGCCTGCTGGGCGAGCGTGCGGAGGGGCGGGACGTGGCGATCGGCATGGTGCTGTCGCTGTCGCTCGGCGCCGGGATGCTGTTCCTGCATTTCTTCACGGCCTATGCGGCGCAGGCGACAGCGCTGCTGTTCGGCAGCATCCTAGGCGTCGATGCCGGGATGATCTGGACCCTGCTGGGCTTGGGCCTTGTCAGCCTCGCGGCGCTCGCGGCCATCGCGCGGCCATTGCTGTTCGCCAGCCTGCAGCCCGAGCTGGCGGAGGCACGCGGCGTACCGATGCGGCTCGTGTCGGTGCTGTTCCTGGCGGTCGTGGCACTGGCGACGGCGCTGTGCGTGCAGGTGGTGGGCGTGCTGCTGGTCTTCACCCTGCTCGTTGCCCCGGCCGCGGCGGCGCACCGGCTGACCCAAGGGCTCGGGCGCGGCGTGGCGCTGGCGGCTGCGCTGGCGGTGGCGCAGACCTGGGCCGGGCTGGCGCTGGCCTATGCCACGGACTGGCCGGTCAGCGTCTGGATCACGGCGCTGGGCGGGGCGGTATATCTGCTGGCCGGCCTGGCCGACCGCTGGGCCGACCGCACGGCAGCGGCCTAGTTCAAGGTGGCCTCGCCCGAAGGCAACAGCCCGGTCTCCCTGAAGCTGAACCACCGGCCGTTGCCGATAATGAAATGGTCGCGCACCGCGATCGACAGCGCCTCGGCCGCCTCGCTGATCTGCCGCGTCATATCGACGTCGTCCCGGGACGGGGTGGGGTCGCCGCTCGGATGGTTGTGCACCAGGACCAGCGACGAGGCCCCCAGCTCCAGCGCGCGCCGCATGACCTCGCGAGGATAGACCGGCGTGTGGTTGACGGTGCCGGTCCCCTGCACCTCGTCGGCCCGCAGCATGCCGCGGTCGTCGAGGAACAGGATGCGGAACTGCTCGATCCGCTCGCGGGCAAGGACGGTCGAGAGATAGGCGACGAGGCGCTCGCGGTTCTCCAGCAGCGGCTGCCCCGTCACGCCCGCCCGTGCCAGCCGGACCGCGGCGGCGTGGATCAGCTTGATGGCGGCGATGCCGTGGGTGCCGAGGCCGGGCACCCGCCGCAGCTCCGTCTCGGGTGCGGCCAGGACGGCGGCGAAGCTGCCGAACCGTCGCACGGCAGCGGCGGCGGCGGCCCTGCCGTCGGTGGGCAGCACGAAGGCCAGCAGCCGTGCCGTGAGGTCCAGGTCGGGCGATGTGGAGGCCACAGGCTTGGGCGGGGCCCGGGCAGTCTGGCTGACGAGCTGCGCAAGCGCCGCCAGCTTGTCCATGGCGTCGAAGGGAGCGGCCATCGACTCGCCGAAGCCAGCGAACGCCACTGGCTGGCTGAGAGCGGACCCACCGCCGGGCTTGCGCCTTTGGACCAGCATCTCCTCGAACGTTACATCCTTCCAATCAGAAGGCGACGGGATATCAGCCCCGATCGGCGCCAATGCTGAAACGGCCTGCAGCGCGGTTGCCTCGACCTGCAATCGCAGGCTCTGCCAGGCGTTCCCGGCCGGCACGTCGCTGGTGCCGGCTGGAAAGACCTGCGCTGCGGCCGGCACAATCTGACGATGGAGCTGAACGCTGATCCACCCCGCTCCTGGTAAGGCGGCGACGGCCGCGATGGCTGCTGAGATCGCGATGTCGCGGCCTACGCCGGGTGGCAATCCGTCGATGTCCATGTCGATAAGGGCATCGAACTCCAGCGCGCTCGAACATACTGCCGCCTCGCCCCCGCTACGCCACCGGAGCCACCCCATCTAGTGGGCGGTTTTCTGCTGCCGAAGGCTGATCCAATCGCCGCTGCCCATAACGACGAAGTCATGGATCACGACCGAAAGCGCCGCACCGGCCCGTTCCAAACGCGTATGCAGCGCCCGGTCCTTGCCAGTGAGCATGGGCTGCGCGTCAGCCTGGTTGCGCAGCACGATGACCGCCGTCGCATGCTGCTCCAAGGCATGGTGCAGCATCTCGCGCCCGAACGTGGCCGCGTCGACATCGGGCGGCCACCGGTGCTCGGCAAGCAGCTGGTTGCGGTTGTTGAGCAGCAGCGCGCCGAGCGCCGGCGGCTGGGCCATGCGGGCGGGAAGGTCGAGGTAGCGCTCCAGCGCGGTCCAGTTCCCCAGCATGACACGCTCGCCGCATTCGGCGCGGGAGAGCTGCGCGGCTGCCTCCGCGACCAGGTCGAACGCCTCGATAGCACGCCGTTCCAGCCCAGTGTCCCGCAACGGCCTGTGCCCGGCGGTGAGCGCCGCGGCGAGGCTGCCAAACCGGTTGATCAATCCCTTGGCCTGCGGCTTCGTATCGCGGCGGGGGATGCCGAGGAACAGCAGCATCTCGAGGATCTCGTAGTCGGCCAGCGCCGCCGGGCCCGCCAGCAGCCGGTCGCGCATTCGCGACCGGTGCCCTGCAGGGCCGGTGCTGCGGAAGGGTGTCGTCTCGTTTGATATTTCCAACTTGATGCCGCCTTGCATTCTGCTCGCGCAACGCGATCACAGCACAGGGCAAGTCTCTATCGCAAGTTGTGTAATGTTGCTCGATCAGTGCGTGCCTGACCCGGCGCAGGTCGCGCAGGTGCCCTCGATCTCAATGGTCGCGTGCGCCGGCGTGAAACCCTTCGCGGCGGCGGCCAGGCCGACCGCGTCCGCAACGGCGTGATCGTCGACCTCGTCCACAGCGCCGCATGTGTTGCAGATCAGGAACTGCGCAGCGTGGGTATGAGATGCGCCCTCATCGCAGCCGATGAACGCATTCAACCGCTCGACCCGGTGGATGAGCCCTTGTTGCAGCAGAAAATCGAGCGCGCGATAGACCGTGGGCGGTGCCGCATTCCAGCGCGTGCCCCGCAGCTGGTCCAGCAGGCCATACGCGGTGACGGGCCCGTCGGCAGCCAGCACCAGGCCCAGCACGTGCCGGCGCAGGTCGGTAAAACGCACGCCGTCCCGCTGGCATGCGGCTGCGGCGGCCTCGATCCGGTGGGTGACGTCCGCGCTATCCCTCACGCTGTCCTGCCGTGGCTACATCAAAGAGTTATATGGCGCGCACCGTCTCCGCTCAATGTCATGCAGCCGGCAAGTACGGACGCGGGCACTCATGCTATAGGCGCTGCCCATGACATCGTATGATATCCGCGGCGCTCATTCACTGGACTGCGCATGAGGTGGGGTGCGGCGCTCGGCACCGTGGTCGGCGTGGCGCTCGCGGCCTGGCTGCTGGCGAACTATGGCGTGCGCGAGATTACGGACCTGCTGGGCCGCGCCGGCTGGGGCATCGTCGCCGTAGTGCTGTTCCATTGGACGCAGATCCTGTTCTCGGCGCTTGCCTGGCGCGCCATCGCCCAGCCGCTGCAGCCGCAGCCCTCGCTCGGCGAGTTCGTGGCGCTGCGCTGGATCCGGGAGGGCGTGAACGCCCTGTTGCCGGTGGCGCATCTCGGCGGTGGGATCGTGGCTGCCCGCCTGCTGCACCGGCGCGGCTTCCGCCTGACCGCCACGGTCGCCGGATCGGTCGGGGACATCACGATGGAGGTGCTGACCCAGATCCTGTTCACGCTCATCGGCCTGGGCCTGCTGATGCTTCTGGTGGGCGAGAGCGGCCTCGCCGGCTATGTGCTGGGCGGCACTGCCATAACACTGCTGGCGGCCGCCACCTTCGTGGCGGCACAGTGGTTCGGCATGGCGGCCGTACTCGAGCGTGGGATCATGCGGCTCTCACGCCGTTTCGGCTGGATGTCGCCCGGTGGGATCGCCGGCCTGGACGTCAGCATCCGCGCCCTGTATCGCGCACCAAGCCCATTGCTGTGGGCGTGCTTCCATCACAGCGTGTCCTGGCTGCTCGGCGGCATCGAGGTCTGCCTGGCGTTGCACCTGCTGGGCCATAGCGTGGGATTTGCCGAGGGAATGGTCATCGAAAGCCTAGGGCAGGCGCTGAGAGGCGCAGGTTTTGCAGTGCCCGGCGCGATCGGCGTGGCCGAGGGCGCCTTTGTCGTCGTCTGCCACCTGTTCGGCCTGGCGCCTGAGGTCGCGATCGCGCTCAGCCTGATCAAGCGGCTGCGGGAGGTCGCGCTCGGCGTCCCCGCCCTGGTCGCCTGGCACCTGCTGGAACGCCGCCCGGTCCGCGGCCTGGAGAAACCCGCATGAGCCCATTACGCCCAGCGCCCCAGCTCGCGCCGGCTCCAGCAAAGCCGAGCCTGCTCGCCAGTTGGATCGGGCTGTGCGTGCGCCAGGCCTGGCTTGTGGTATTGGCCGCGCTGCTGCTGGCGGGCGGCTGCATCTGGCTGGCGCAGGCCCGGCTAGGCGTCACGACCGACACCTCCGGCCTGTTCTCCGCCAGCCTGCCGTGGCGGCAGCACGGGATGGAGCTGCAACGCGCCTTTCCGCAGAACGAGAACCTGATCGTCGCCGTTGTGGATGGCGCGACGCCGGAGGAAGGCGAGGCCACTGCCATAGCGCTCGCTGCCGCGCTCGCGCCCGACACGGTGCATTTCAAAGGCGTGCGCCGGCCCGACGCCTCGCCCTTTTTCGAGCGCAATGCGCTGTTGTTCCTGGACCGCGCCCAGCTCTCGACCCTGCTGGACCAGACCATCGACTCGCAGCCGTTCCTGGGCCAACTCGCCGCCGATCCGAGCCTGCGCGGTCTGTTGGGCGCGCTGTCGCTGATTGCGCAAGGCGTGGAGGTCGGCCAGGCGAACCTCACTCCGTTCGAACCCGCGCTCAAGGGCTTTCATACGGCGCTGGCGCAGGCGGCGGCGGGCACGGCGCAGCCGTTGTCGTGGGAGCGGCTGCTCGCCGGGTCGGTCGCGGACATGGGCGGGCAATACCACTTCGTGCTCACGCGGCCGCGGCTCGACTATGGCGCATTGCAGCCCGGGGCCGCCGCCACCCAGGTGATCCGCGACACTGCGGCCAAGCTCGAGTTCGTGCAGCGCGGACGCGCCCATGTGCGCCTCACCGGGTCGGTGGCGCTGGAGGACGAGGAGTTCGCGACCGTGGCCCAGGGCGCGGAGGCCGGGCTGCTGGGCAGCATGGCGCTTGTCGCCATCCTGCTGTTCCTGGCACTGCGGAGCTGGCGGCTTATTGTGCCGGTGCTGCTGAGCCTGTTGCTGGGACTGTTGCTGACCACAGGGTTCGCGGCGCTCGCGGTCGGCACGCTCAACCTGGTCTCCGTCGCCTTTGCGGTGTTGTTCGTCGGCATCGCGGTCGATTTCGGCATCCAGATCACCGCGCGCTTCCGGGAGGAGCGGCTGCAGGACCCAAGCATCCACGGCGCGCTCGACCGCACCGGGCGCCGCGCCGGCCAGCAGGTTCTGGTAGCCTCGTGCGCCAGCGCCGCCGGATTCCTGGCCTTCACGCCCACGAAGTTCATCGGCGTCGCCCAGCTTGGTCTGATCGCCGGCGTCGGCATGCTGATCGCGTTCGCCTGCACCATCACCGTGCTGCCCGCGCTCCTGGTTCTGTTCAAGCCGCGCGCTGGGGCCGAGGACGTTGGCCTGGCGTGGCTCCGTCCGCTTGATGGGCCGCTCGCGCGCTTCCGCAAGCCCATCCTGCTCTGCTCCGCGTGCCTCGCCATCGCCGGCGGCGCGTCGCTGCCGAGTCTCACCTTCGACGGCGACCCGCTGCACACCAAGGACCCGACGACCGAGGCGGTCCGCACCCTGCACGACCTTATGGAGGACCCGATCACCAATCCATACACCATGGAGGCGCTGGTGGGCTCCACGGCCGAGGCCGCCAGCCTTGCGGAGCGGCTGCGCGCCCTGCCGTTGGTGGACGACGTACTGACCCTGCGCAGCTTCGTGCCAGAGGACCAGGCCGCCAAGCTGCCGCTGCTCGCCGACGCCGCGATGCTGCTGGGCCCGACGCTCGACGTGCATGCGACGGGACCGCGCCCCGACGCGGCTGCGCTGCGGCAGGCGGCGCAATCGGCCGCAGCGGCGCTGGGCGGCGTGCAGGACAAGCTGCCGGAGGGCAGCACGCTGGCCGCGATCACCGCCGACCTCGTGACGCTGGCCAAGGCGCCCGATGACGTCTTGTTGGCCGCCGACGCCGCACTCACCCGGTTCCTGCCACTGCAGCTCGACCGCCTGCGCTTGGCCCTGGCCGCCACGCCGACCACCGAGGCGGACATCCCGCCTGATACCGCCCGCGACTGGGTGCTGCCAGATGGCCGTGCCCGGCTGCAGGTGGTTCCAAAACGCGGGACCATGGGCAGCGACGGCCTGCACCAGTTCGTCGAGCAGGTGCACGAGGTCGCGCCGGACGCCGTGGGGGCAGCCGTCTCGATCACCGCCAGCGCCGATACCATCGTCGCGGCCTTCCGTGCGGCGGCGATCTGGGCGCTGATCGCTATCGCCATCATCTTGGTTGTGGCGCTGCGCCGGGCGAAGGATGTGGCGCTGGTGCTGGCGCCGCTGCTGCTGTCGTCGATGCTGACGGTGGTCGTGGCGGTGCTGCTGCCGCTGCCGCTGAACTTCGCCAACATCATCGCCCTGCCGCTGCTGCTGGGGGTAGGAGTGTCGTTCAACATCTACTTCGTCATGAATTGGCGCGCCGGGCGCGACCGTCCGCTGGGTTCCGCCACCGCCCGCGCGGTGCTGTTCTCGGCGCTGACGACCGCGACGGCCTTTGGCTCGCTCGCGTTGTCCCGCCACCCCGGCACCGCCAGCATGGGCGCCCTGCTGTTGCTGAGCCTGGGATGCACCTTGCTGACCACCCTGCTGTTCGTCCCGGCGCTGCTGGCGCAGGCGCGGCGAACGCCGTAATCTTCTCGGGCTTGTTTTCGTGACAGCGGCCTAAACGGTCGGGATCGGTTCCGCCGCGCGCCGCCACACGCTAGGGATCGCGTCCCACATGGCCCGGTAGCCCGCCCGCACCTGGGGGCTCGGATGCGCACTCTCCAGCAGCCGAAGCCCACCGAGGACGGGACGCGCCAGCGCCGCCGTTCGGCCAACCAGCACGGCCGTATGCAGCCGCGGCAACAGGGCGAGCAGGGTCCGCAACTCATGAATGCCGGCCGCGCGCTCGGCCGCGGTGATGCGGATCGTGCCGTTCCACCAGGGGACGGCGTTCCAGATCACCGTGTCCGTCCGGGGCAGGCCGGCCTCCAGCATAAAACGGTATGTCGCCTCGGCGGTCGCGTCGTCATTGTCCCGGCTGATGAACCCCGACCCGGCACGGCCCTGGCGGGACGGCGCAGTCATTGGGCCCGGCTTTTCCAGCAAGAACAGGACCTGCGCCTCGACACCGCCATCGAGCGGATCGAAATCTGGGACCGTGATGCCTGAACACGTCCGCAACCGTGCGGCATAGGCTGCAAGCGGCGCAACATGCGGAAGCGACAGCATCGCTTTACGACGCTCCCGGAGAGCCGGGTCACGCAGGGATCGAGGGTGATCCGTCGTCGGATGGAGCAGGTCCTGAGACGGTGGGACCGCCCCGGGCAGGCAGCTACTTCGCAGGCGTAGGCACCGTTTGCTGGAAGGCGCCCGAGGGCTGGCCGCCGGTGGACCCGCTGGGGGCAGCCGGCGAGCCCTGAACAGCCCCGCTCGGCGACGCGCTGCCGCCGCTCGAACCGAACACTCCGCTGCCTGGCGCGCCCTGCGGCACCGAGGCGCCGCCGGCCGGCACGCTGCTCGACGGCTCCGGGGCGCTCTGGGACGAGTTGGGAGCGGGCGGCGACTGCGTGGCGCCGCCCTGCGCCATTGCCGGGGCGGCCAACGGCATGGTGGCAACGGCAGTCAGGATGGCAGTGTGCATGATGGTTTCATTGTCGGCTGGTTTCCGCAACGGCAGCGCTTTTCGCCGCTTCGTTTGTTCCGTTATAACTGCCTAGCCGCGAGAAGGTTCGCCCACGATCAGATACACCTTGAAAAACGGCGTTTCCCGGCACCGAGGGAACAAAGTGCCGAGCGAGACGACACCGGCAGCACTGAATCATTACCGTCATGTGACGGATGATCGTCGCGCGTGGTGGAACCGCACTGCCCTCCGGCGCGCTCTGATTGGCACGCCAACGCAAAGGAACCGCTTGATGGCCGCACGCCAACCCACCGACTCGCTCAGCCACAACCGGCAAGCCGGCCAGCTCAGGGACCAATTGAAGGGTCTCCTGCCGGATAGCCTCCAACCCGCGGCCGCGACCGTGGCCAACGAGGCCGGAGACGGCATGCGCAAGCTGCTCGACTATGCCCAGCTCGCCGCGGAGTACCAGGGGCCTATCGTCGCCTTGCTGCAGCGCCTGCTGCGGCGCGCGCCCGCCGCAATGGAGGAGGTGGTTCCGCAAGCCAAACGGCGGTTCGGCGTGCGTCCCGTGGTCGCCGTTGGAGTCGCCGTGGGTCTCGGCCTGGCAGCCTATGGGGCCATGAGGATTGCCCAGGACCTCAACCGGGATGCCTGATCCTGAAGCCGAGCAAATAAGGCCAGATCCCGAGACCGCGTCCGCTTCGACGGCGGATGCGTCCCGCGGCATGACGCTCTTTGTGTTGATCGTCGCCACGCTCTACTTCGGCAAAGAGGTGCTGGTCCCGATTACGCTCGCTTTGCTGCTGGCGTTTGTGCTCGCCCCCTTGGTAACGCTGCTGCGCCGCCTCCGGCTGGGCCGGGTCCCGGCGGTGCTGCTGGCCGTGGTCGCGGCGATCGGCTTGGTCCTGGCGCTCGGCAGCGTGATCGGCTCCCAGCTCGCCCAGCTCACCACCCGCCTGCCGCAATACGCCACCACGGTCGAGCAGAAGGTCGAGAACGTCCGGGAGGCCACCATCGGCCGGCTTTCGCGGCTGACCGACAAGATCGGCAGCCATCCCGGAGCGCCCGTGGCCAACGCGCCCGCCTCGGCGCAGGCGCCCGCATCGCCGCAAGGCGCCTCGGCCCCCGACGCACGCCAGGCGACCGCGAACCCACTCGAATTCGCCGAGCGCTACCTGTCGCCGATCCTCTCGCCGCTCGCGACGTTCGGCATCGTGTTCGTGGTCGCGATCTTCGCCCTGGTGCAACAGGAAGACCTCCGCGACCGGCTGATCCGCCTGTTCGGCTCCACCGACATGCACCGGACGACCGTCGCCATCGACGACGGCGGGCGGCGGCTCAGCCGATACTTCCTGACCCAACTTTGCATCAACGCCGGTTTTGGCCTCGTGATCGGTGCCGGCCTGTTCTTCGTCGGCGTGCCAAATCCGGTGCTCTGGGGCATCCTGTCGGCGCTGATGCGCTTTGTTCCCTATGTCGGCTCGTTCATCGCCATATTGCTGCCGTTCGCGCTAGCCGCTGCCGTCGATCCCGGCTGGTCCATGCCGCTGTGGACGCTTGGTCTGTTCGTCGTTGCCGAGGGTCTGACCGGGCAGGTCATCGAGCCGCTGGTGTATGGCCACAGCACCGGGCTGTCGGCGTTCGCGGTCATTGTGGCGGCGATCTTCTGGTCGTGGCTTTGGGGACCGATCGGCCTGATCCTTTCCACGCCGCTCACGCTCTGCTTGGTCACGCTGGGCCGCCACGTCGACCGGTTGGAGTTCCTGGACGTGCTGCTGGGCGACACGCCCGCGCTTACGCCGACCGAGGGCTTCTATCAGCGCATCCTGACGGGCGATGTCGACGAGATGCAGGACGAGGCCGAGCGGACGCTGAAGGACCGCTCGCTCTCGACCTATTACGACGAGGTCGCGCTGAAGGGCCTGCAGCTTGCCGCCAACGACAGCCAGCGCGGCGTGCTGAGCCATGGCCAGCTCGACAAAGTGAAAAACACGATCAAGGCCCTGGTCAACGACCTTGCCAACCACGACGACGAGCAACCGCCCGAGAAGCCGCCGCAGCCTGATGACAGCGCGCTCGCCCCCGCCCCCAAGCGGCGCGCCCTGCCCAACAACCCGAGTCCGGATGGCGTTGCGCCCGCGGCGGCGGAGCTTCCGCCCGCTTGGCAGGGTGCTTCGCCCGTGCTCTGCATCGCGGGGCGCGGCCCCCTGGACGAGGCGGCGTCGACGATGCTGGTGCAGCTTCTCGGCAAGCATGGCCTGGGCGCGCGCCTGGCGTCCTATGAGGCGGTGTCGCGGGACCGGGTGGAAACGCTCGACGTCGAGGGCGTCGCCATGGTCTGCATCTCGTATCTCGATATCAGCGGCAGCCCGGCGCACCTGCGCTACTTGATGCAGCGGCTCCGCCGGCGGCTGCCGAAAGGGACACCGATCCTGGTGGGGCTGTGGCCGGCGCAGGACGCTACCCTGACTGACAAGACGGCACAGACGGGGATCGGCGCCGACTACTTCACGAGCTCGCTGCGCGACGCTGTCGATGCTTGCCTGAAGGCGGCGCGCAACGCACAGCGCGTAACGGATTCGGGCGTAACGGATTCGGGCGTGGCGGCTTCCGGCGTCGCGGCCTAGCGCGGCTTCGACGTCCGCAACATGGCCGCAACAGCGTCCGCGAGCTGACCGAGCGCCTTGCTCATGGCGGCGACAAGGTCGGACGTGCTGGCGCTGGCTGGCGGCACTATCAGGCGCACGACCCGCGTCATCGCCGAGGCGCGCGCCCGGCCGCGCGACACCGCTACCTGCGCCAGCAGCACCGCTTGGCCGGACGCGTCGGCGTCAAAACGCTGGACGTCCATCTCGACCGTCGCGTCCGCCTCGGCCGTGATCGATCCGGCCGAGGTGAACACGCTGCTGCCGGGCAGGCGCTGGGTCAGGTCCTCGGCCAGGATGCGCGCGACGAGGTCGCCGAACGGCTCGCCCCACCGCTCCGCCCCGTTCAGCCGCAGGGAGTAGGCGCCGTTGGCCCGCACGATCTCCGACCGGTCGAGGTAGCCGGCCAGGCCCAGGCGGCGCAGCTCGATCTTCGCCGGGCCGCCGGGTTGCCCCACGCCGGGCACGGCCGCGAGCGTGTAGTATGCCGGCTCCGGCGACGAGCACGCTGAAACCAGCCCGGTGAGAGCCAGGCCGAGCAAACCACGCCGGGGTATTGTCACTGCGATGCCAGGCCAGCGCGGCCCCGTACCAGGGCCTCGGGGTGCCGATCAAGGAAGTCGGCCAACAACCGGATCGACCGTGCGGTGTCGCCCACCTGGGTCATGGCCCGCTCCAGCTCCCGTTGGAATTGCGAGTTGCTGCCATAGGTCGCGTCGATGGACCCGAAGGTCCGCCCCGCTTTCGCTACCGCCTCCTGCAGCGCGGTGGTGATCTCAGGCAGGCGCTTCAGGGTGGGCGTCAGCCCAGCGTCGGTCTTCTTGACAAGGTCCTGCACGCTGGCCATCGCCCCGGACGCCGACCGCAATGCGCCGTTCAGGCTCTGCCCGATCTCGTCGAGCGGCAGCCGGTCCAGCTTGTTTGCGATGTCGCCGGCCGTGGCCAGGATGTTGCCAAGCCCGCCGCTCTGGCTCGGCAGCACCATGTCCGTACCGTCGATCACCAGCTCCGCGGGCGGCGCGTTCGCCACGAAGTCCAGCGCCAGGACCATCTGTCCCGTCAGATAGCTGGCGGTTTGCAACTGCGCCCGCATGCCTTTGCGTATCAGGCGGCGCGTAACGTCCACGGAGTCATGACTCGCCACGACGCCGTCGCTCAAGATGCGCTCGGGCTGCACTTCGAGACGCACCCGCACCCGCGCATTGCCGGTGGCTGGGTCTAGCTCCAGGGCAACCTCGGTTACGGTGCCGACCTGGATGCCATAGAACTCGACCGACGCCCCCTGGCTGAGGCCGCGCACCGAACTTTCGAAGTATGTGACAAACTCCTGCTTGGTGCTGAAGCCGGACGCTTGGGCATCGGCGAAGTTGTTGCAGAGCGGGAACTCGGTCCCTGCTTCTGCAGGCTGCGCGCTGGCCTGGCGGCTCGGCGAGTCAAAGGCTACTCCGCCAGATAGAACAGCCTGGAGGCTCGCGACCTCGACATGCACGCCCCCGCTGCCGACCTGCACCGACAGGCCGGAGGCGTTCCAGAAATGCGTGCCCTTGCGCACGAACCCGTCGTAGGGCGCGCGGATAAAGATCTGTACCATCACGGGCCCGGTTCCGTCGCCGATGTCGTAGCCCAGCACCTCGCCCACTGTGATGTCGCGGTAGAACACTGGTGCGCCCGGCCCCAGCGAGCCGATCCGTTGGGCCTTGACAGTGAAAGTGCGGCCTGGCTCGCCGGAGCGCACCCCTGGAGGCTGCTCCAGCCCGGTGAACTCCACCCGCCGCTCGCCGTCGCGGCCGCCGGGGTCCATCTCGATATAGCTGCCGGAAACGAGCGTCTCGATCCCCGCAAGGCTGCCGGAGCTTATGCGCGGCTTCACCACCCAGAACCGGGCGCGGTCGGTCAAGTAGGGATCGGCCTCGCGCCGCATGCGGACCGTGACGATGACATGGGACATGTCGTCCGACAGCCGGATGGTCTCGACCTGCCCGAGTTCGACTGCCTTGTGGCGCACCCTGGTCTGCCCGGCGGTCAACCCGTCAGCGCCGCGGAAGCTGAGCGTTACGAGGGAGCCCTGCTGCGATACGGTCCGATAGCCGAGCCAAGCTGCAATGACGGCGGCGACCAGGGGGATCAGCCAGATCAGCGAGATGCGGCTGCGCCGGACCTTGGCCTCCGGTTCGGGCGCCCCGCGGCTGGGCATCTCAGGCTTCGGCGGGGGGGCTGCGTTGTTCATGCCTCGGCCTCTGCTTCGTCACATCCGGTTTGGCCAGCCGCGTCCCACATCAGGCGCGGGTCGAAGCTGAAGGCGGCCAGCATCGTGAGGATCACGACCGCCGCGAAGCATACGCCGCCCAAGCCCGGTATGACGGAGGCCAGCAGCCCCATCCGCACCAGCGCGACGAGGATGGACAGCATGAACACGTCGATCATCGACCAGCGCCCGAGCACATCGACGATGCGATACAGCCGCGTGCGGTCTTTCAGGTGCCCGGTCGCGCTGCGCTGCGTGGCGATCAGCAGGTATGCGAGGCTAACCAGCTTCAGCACCGGCACCAGCACGCTGGCCCCGAACACCAAAAGCGCAAGCGGCCACATGCGATACTCGATCAGTTCCTGCACCCCGCCGAGGATGGTGCTGGGATGCCCACGGCCCAACCGGATGAGCGTCAGGATGGGATAGAGGTTGGCGGGGACATACAGCGCCGCAGACGCGAGCAGGAGCGCCCACGTCCGCACGATGCTGTTGGGCTTGCGCACACGCAGCGGCGCATTGCAGCGGCGGCAGAGTGCGCCCGGCGCTGCACGGCCCACCCGGCCGCAGCTATCGCAGCCGATTAGCGGGCCCGTGCCCATCGGCGCCGGCGTGCGCCGCCGCCGCCCAATTGCCTCCCAAAGCGCGTGCTCGTCCAGCCACGCGTCCGTCGCGACGATCACGAGCATTAGCGCGCCAAGCGCATAGAGCGCCACGCCGACCTGCACCTCGGCCAGCGCGGCCATGCGGGTGTAGGCGACGAACACGCCGAGCAGGAACACTTCGATCATGGCCCAGGGCGTGAGGCGCTTGCGCCATCGCTCCATCGCGGCAAGCGTGGACGGCGCGGTCTCGGTCTGCAGCCCGATGATAACGCCGGCCGTAAGCCCGAGCTTCAGCAACGGCGCGATCAGCGTGGTCACGAGGACAACAATTGCCAACTGCCAAATCCCCTGGTCCTCAAAGGCCATCGGCAGCGAGAACAGGGTCGTGTTGCGCTCCTGCCCGGCCAGCCGCAGGCCGAGCAGCGGGGTCGTGACTGCGATGGCGAACAGCACCAGCCCGGTGATGCTGAACGCAAGCGTGGTGCCGAGCGCGTCGCGCCGCCGTCGCCGCAACAGGGCGCCGCACCGCGTGCAGGCCGCGATATCGCCGGGCCGCATGGTGGGCACCATCTGGAACAGCCCGCACTCCGGGCACTCCCGCATCGCGGCGACCGGGCCGGTCAGGGCGTAGCTTGCAATGTCGGACATTAAGGGACCAAAACGTGACGGCGGAGCGCCGGTTCGTTGCATAGCACATACGGGCGGCAACCAGCATCCCACGCGGCGACTGGTTGCGGCGCATGGCCCGCCCCGCTATATGCTACGCCCGGAGCCGACGTAGCTCAGTGGTAGAGCAGCTGATTCGTAATCAGCAGGTCCTCAGTTCAATCCTGAGCGTCGGCATCAGGGTTCCTGATGGTTCGCGGTCGGTCTGCATCCCAGGGTGCCCCGTCGCCTTGTTCGATCCGATGATCCTGTGTCCGGTTCTGTGTCGCCTTCTCCAGCGCGAGACGCAGGTCTTGAAACCTCAGATAGCTGTATCAAGCGTTCATCTGAACCGTAGAACTTGAACCGCTAATTCGCTGTGACCAAGCCTGTCCTATAACGGCATTAATCCTACAGTTTACCCGTATCCATCAAACATATAATTGCAAAAAGAGAACGTGAGTCCCGGCCAGCAGGACCCCCGTTCAAACAGGCAACGTCCGGAGCTAGCGGACACTGGTCTCGGCCAGCTCCGACATGCAGGTGTCATAGGCCACGAACGACACACGGTTGCTGACTGCGAACAGCGTGCTGGGCGAGATCAGGAACAGCGCGCGGGCCTGGCCATGCACATACCGCTCGACCTCCCGCACGATCTCCTCCTGCGCCGGCTGATGCGGGGTGCGCAGCAGCTTGGCATACAGCGCGTCGAACTGCGGGTCCTCCGGCATGGCGCGATGGGTGCCGTTGGCTCCGAAGAACTCGCGATGCACGACGCCGACCGGGTATTGCGGCGACCAGTCGAAGTGCCAGACGAGCTTGATGTCCCAACCCTCCGGCTCGGTCTTGCTGTAGTCGGCTTTCACCTTCAGTCCGACCTTCGCCAGGTTGGCGGTGATGACCTCGACCACGCCCTCCCAGTCGGGCGCTGCCAAAAGCAGGATCTCCCGGCCTTTCAGCCCCGCCTGCTCGATCGCCGCCGCGGCTGCGGCCGTGTCGAGCTTGTAGGGCTGCAGCGCCGGGTCCGCGCCATAGCGGCCGGGCTGGATAAACGCCGGCATCACTATGCCGTAGCCGTGCACGCCCTGCTGCACCACGGCGTCCCGATCGATCGCCATGTTCAGCGCACGGCGGACCTCCAGGCTGGTCCAGGGCGAGTTGGGCTTGTTCTCGTTGAACACGCCGGCGAGCACGGTCTTGCCGGGTTGGGCGAGGATCGCGGCGTTGCTGCCACCTTGGAAGGCGTGCGCCTCCGCAGGCGTCAGGTCGGTGACCACGTCCACCTTGCCATCGCCCGCGGCGACGGACTTGATCGCCTCCTCCTTCGGGATGGCGTTCTCGTAGATAATCCGAGCCTTCGGCGTGCGCTCGGGGTTCCAATAGGTCAGGTTCGGCTCCAGCACGACCTGCGGCGAGCGCGTGTCGAGCGTCGAGATGCCATCAGCGAGCAAGAATGGGCCGGTCCCCCACGGACCGGGCGCATCGATGACTCACCAGTGGCCTTCGGCCGTCCCGGTCTTGGGATCGATGAAGCCCCACTCGTTCCAGAAACGGGTCGAGGGGATGTGCATCCCGCGCAGCTTCATCAGCGCGGCAGAGTCGCCGCCGGGGAAGCGCATGCGGACGGTGAATTCGTCCACCACCGTCAGCTCGGTATCGCGGGCGAAGTTCAGGAAGGCGCCCGGAGGATGCGGGTTGGTCCATTCCTGGACCTTGTCGAACGCCAGCTTGAAGATCTGCGCGTCGTATTTCTCGCCGTCCTGGAAGACGGTGTCGCGACGCACGTCGAGTTCCAGCGTCTCGTCGTCGACCCAGCGCCAGCCGGAGGCGAGGCTGGGCTGCCCCATGCCCTCGTGATCGACCCGGTTGGCCTCCTCCATCGTGTTCCAGGTGATCGATAGCCAGTTCACCGGCGATGGATCGACCACCCGCACGGTATTGTGGGGTCCCCAAGGCGGCGCACCGCCGTGGGCTCCCGCGGTTTCAGGTTCTGACAGTTGTTCCTCCTGTTGCCTCGACGAGAGGTTAACCTAGGGTGATCATCATCTCTCGCCAAGGGTTTTTGGGATCATTGCGAATAGTAGGGGCACCAGGTCCGAGTCGCCTTTCCGCATCGCCCTCCGATACGCGTCGCGGGCGCCGATGCGCTGCAGGTAGGAGAGGATGTTGGGATACGGAGCGAGATCGAAGGGCAGGAATAGGCGCATGGTCGTCAGCGAAAAGACCATCATTATATCCGCCGCGGTGAGCCTGCTGCCGGCGAAATAGTCCGCTTCGCCCAGACGCGCCTCGACGAGGGCGAGCGCGCCGTCCAGGCGTCCCTGCATCGCCAGCAGGACCGGGTTATCCGGCGCCAGGTCGAGCCGGCGCAGGACCATGTTCCGCCCCATGTTCGGCTGGAGATTGCCGTTGGCGAAGTGGAACCAATAGAGGTAGTGGGCGAAGTCGGGATGGTCCGCGGTCAATGCGAGGCGACCGCCACCGTGCTTGGCGACGATATACTCGGTGACGGCGCCAGACTCGGCGAGGACCAAGCCGCCATCGGTGATCACAGGGGCGGCACCGATCGGATGGAGCGCCTTAAGTTCGGGCGGGGCAAGGATCGTGATCGGGTCACGCTCGTAGCGCTTCAGCTCGTAGGGGATATCCAGCTCCTCGCAGAGCCAGATGATCCGTTCGGATTGTGATCTCCCGAGGTGGTGGATGGTCAGCATGTCGGGTCCTTCATCAAGGCCGGGCTGCAGCCGTTCGGGGTAGATTTCATGGCGTCCTGGCTTATAACGACTGTTAGTCTTAACTGAGCACCCTCACGGCACGGTGCGCAAACAGGAATACTGCATCCATGTCCGACATCACGCTCTGGGGCTTCGACGGCTCCACCTACGTGCGTACCGTCAAGATGCTGCTGGCCGAGAAGAATCACACGCAGTTCAAGCAAATTCCGCTCAACGTCCTCCAGGGCGAGCCGAAGGCGCCCGAGCATCTGGAGCGTCATCCGTTCGGCAAGGTCCCGGTGCTCGACGCCGACGGCATGCGCATCCTGGAAACCTCCGCGATCGCCCGCTACCTGAACGACGTCCTGCCCGGCAAGTCGCTGATTCCAGCGACCCCCAAGGATCGCGCCCGGATGGACATGATCGTCGGCATCATCGACTCCTACGGCTATGGCGCGTTGATCGGCGGCGTCGCCGCCTACCATCTGTTTCCCGACTTTGTCGGCGGCAAGGACGACAAGATGCGTAAGAGCGGTCTTGAGAACGGCCGCAAGGTGATCGAGCTTGCAATGCGGACCAGGGGCTCCTCGCCCTTCATCGCGGGCGAACTCAGCCTTGCAGACCTCTATCTCGCGCCGATCGCCTTCTACGTCTCGTTGACGCCCGACAAGGACGCCGTATTCAACGTCGAGGGCTTCGCGGATTGGTGGGTGAAAATCCAAGCTTTGCAGAGCTTTAAGAGCACGCAGCCGGACCTCGGCTAAGGACGCCTATCTGCCCTTGAGCGCGTGCGGCGTTCGGCGAAATGGCAACGGGAGCTGCCGGAACCCTGCTTTTGCCGGGCTGGCGGGATTCGGCCGGCTCTCGGGAAAAACCCTATTGTCGAAGGCGGGATGCAGCACGGTGGCGCCATCCGGCCCACGCATCGTCACCTGCCCGGCTGTGATGGCCTCGATCACCGCGGCGCCGATGTAGTCACCCTCTCCAGCGACGACCGGCTTGCTTCCATCGATGCCAGCGAAGATGACGAACTTGCCAAGTGGGCTCATGACCACGCCGGTCAGCCGCGGAAGCGGCTTGGGTGCTTCTACGGCTGTGGTGGCAGGGGTCGATGGCCGGCGGGTTTTGGTGAACATCGGCCGGGCGAGCATCTCTGTTGTCCATCGCAAGCTATCAGCGGTTCTCATCGTGGTAGGCTCCGCCAAAGCTGTCGGCGGCTGCTGAGCTGGCAGGGCGACGGTGGTCTGCTCGTCCACGATCGTCCCGTTGGCCTCAAGGGCGATCACTCCCATGAGGGTGGCCGCGGCTAACCCCAGAACGGGCCAGGCAAAGTGTCCGGGATCGTTTCTGACGTTGGACCGATGACGGGAGCTACGGGCCAAATGCGGTCAAGTTGCCCTGATAGTCAGCAACCAGCAACATGCCATTGATGACGGTGGGAGGCGCAAAGATTCCGCCCGCAATTTGCTTCCCGCTGTCCCAAAGGTGTTTGCCGGCCGAGTTGAAAGCAAAAATCGAACTTGCGATACCCGTCGAGTAGTAGACTACACCAGCGGCTATTGTGGGTGGGATCATTGGATTATTGCCATTCTCGATAATGGCATTCATCCCGATACTTTGCTGCCATTGCAGCGAAAGCGTGCAATCTTTCAATACTCGAAAGGCAAGGAGACCGTGGGTATATTTCCCTGACACGTCGTCTCTGGGGCTTCCTAGATAGAGATGTTGCGAAATCGGGTCGTAGGCAGGCAAGCCAATGAAATCGCCGTATGGCTCTGTTTGGGTGACGGAGATGCGTTGCTTCGGCCCAGACGCGATATGGAGGGCATCGCGGTCGTAAACGAAGAGTTCGCCCGTCTTGTTCATGACGGCTAGTTGCGGAGGACAATGGGGCGCCTGGTAAAGCGTGGGGGTCGCGCCGAAATCGACATCGTTCCCGGTCAGCCCCGGCGCATTTGCGGCCACCGGCTTCAGGTGGGTGTCCAGCTTGACGATTTGGTTCGCATAGCCGACGTTTTCCGGCTGCGTCAGGGCATTGCCGGTCGCGGCATAGAAATAGGAGCCGTCAGCCTCGAGCGAGACGCCGCCAAAGCCCCATATGCCGCCACCAGATACTCCGGTATCGATAGTCGGATACCAACGGGCGATGACCTGCGGTTTGGCGTTGCTGTCTTTGCCGACTGCGATCTTGATGAGCTGGCCGAAATAGGGTGGGACGTCGCATTGGCTGGCCGTCGTCACATAGAGCGAGCCATCCCAGTAGGTCAGGCCGCCGTAGTTGATCGTCGCCCCGTTTGCGTTGTCCGGGTCGATGACCTGCAGGGGATAGCCAGGGAGCGGATTGCCGGTATCCAGGGCGAGCGCCCAGAGAGTGCCGTCGGCGGCCACGATCCACATGCGGTTGTTCGCGTTGTCGATCGTCGGAGTGCCCACGAAGCCAACTGTTCCTCCCGGAAAATCAGGGCAGCTTGTCTGCAGCGCCGGCATTTGGTTTCCCCAAACCATCCCGCCGCCACCGGCGTCGAACGCTGCGACGAGGCCGGTCAGGTCGGCGACGTAGATGAGGTCGATTGAGACCGCGTTGCCAGTGCCGCTGCCGTCGTCGAACGGAACTCCACTGGCGAGGAGCGGCTGGGTCAGGATCGGGCCATTCATGGGAAATTGCCAAAGCTGGTGGAGGCCAGGGACCGTCTGGTCGGTCAGGATAGTCTCTTGCCCGTTGTAGCCCTGGCGCTGCGAGGTCTTGCCGAACGTGGCCCAGTCCTCGGCATGAGCGGCGCCGAACAGTGCGAGGCTAGCAAGGGCAACGATGGGGAGGAGTCGCCTTATCTGCTTCGGGGGATACATGAACCTTGTCCATTCATCGCCGGGGTTGCTGGGACACCAAGGCTACCGCTTGAATGCGAGGAAGTAGCGCCCGTGCAGATGAAGATAATCCCGAATATGGTGACTAGTCCAGATTGATCCGTGATCGTAGCAATTACCGGCCGAAGATCGAGGGCCAGACGGCATGAGCATTCGGAGTCACGACATGACCTTGGCCTTGACCGATTGCCCTCACATCGCCCATTCTCAAACCGCGGGTGAAACGAGATAGTCCTCGCCCTAGGCATGGTCCCTATCCTTTGATCCAGGACGGGCCAGACGCGATCCAATAGGCTTTCTTCCGTTAGACTAAATATAACCAATGCGATGCCGGCGAACACATCAAAGCCGCAACAAGCATTCCTGCAAGGATATCGCAAAGATGTCTGGATATTCGCCCGGCCTGCCAATGCTGCAGCGCATTGCCTTCAGGGGGATTGACGCAGGCGACAGGACTAGCCTGTGGACGACGGACGGCACGGCTGCGGGCACGCAGGAGATCACCGGCGTGTTGGGGGTGTCCCCGGACGGCCTCAATCCTTCCGACCTCGTTTTCTACAGCGGCAGGCTGCTGTTCAGCGGCCAAGGTACGGGCAACAACGCCAATCTTTGGGCGACGGACGGCACGGCCGCGGGCACGCAGGAGATCGCTGGTGTGCCAGGGGCCTCCCCGAACGGCCTTAGGCCATCGGGGCTCACGCTCTATAAAGGTAAGCTGCTGTTCAGCGGTCAAGACGCGGGCAACAGCACCAATCTTTGGACGACGGACGGCACGGCCGCTGGCACGCAGGAGATCACCGGCGTGTCAGGCGTCTCCCTGACTGGCCTCCATCCCTCCGACTTTACCCAATATAACAGCAAGCTGCTGTTCAGCGGACAGAACGCGGACAACCGCTATGGCCTGTGGACGACGGACGGGACGGCCGCGGGCACGAAAGAAATCGCCGGCGTGGCGGGTACGTCCCAGTTTGGCCTGCGGCCTTCCGATCTTTCCCCCTACGGCGGCAAGCTGCTGTTCAGCGGGCAAGACGCCGGCAATCACGCCAATCTCTGGACGACGGACGGCACGGCTGCCGGCACGAACGAGATCACTGGCGTGCTAAGCAACTCCGCAAATGGCCTTCGCCCCTCTAACCTGACGCCCTACAATGGCAAGCTGCTGTTCAGCGGAGTGGACGCTGGCAACCACGCCAACCTTTGGACGACGGACGGCACGGCCGCGGGCACGGCGCAAATCAACGGTGTGCCGGGAAGCTCTCCGGCTGGGCTGCAGCCCTCGGACCTGACGCCCTACAATGGCAAGCTGCTGTTCAGCGGAGTGGACGCTGGCAACCACGCCAACCTTTGGACGACGGACGGCACGGCCGCGGGCACGACGGAAATCACCGGTGTGCCGGGCGCCTCTCTGAACGGCCTTAAACCCTCGGGTCTCACCCTCAATAACGGCAAGCTGCTGTTCAGTGGGTTGGATGCGAATGACAGCTTCAGCCTTTGGACGACAGACGGCACGGCCGCGGGCACGCAGGAGATCACCGGCGTGCCAGGAGTCGGCCCGCATGGCCTCATGGCCGGCGGGTTTGCTTCCCTCGTCGCTGCGACGGCGCCAACGCTCACGGCGGTGCAGGCGAAGGCCGGGATTGCGGGGCCGCTCCACGCGGGGCAGGTCATTACCTTCATCGTTGTTCCCAGCGGCGCCGTGACGGTGGACACGGTCGGCAACGGTCCCACGCTCAGCCTCAGCGACGGCGGCACCGCCATTTATGATGCCGGTGCGACGACCGCGGCCGGGCTGGTCTTCCGGACGACGGTCACGGCAGGCCAGAACAGTGCCGACCTCCGAGTCACCGGCCTCGCCTTGGGCAGTGCGACGATCACCGACGCGAACGGCACTGCGCTCGACGCGACGGCCCTGCCCACCCTACCCGGCAGCGATACCGGCCTGGTCATCGATACCAAAATCACCGGCGGGCCGACTGTCGATCCCCTGTTCGACGCGGCATTCTACTTGGCGCAGAACCCGGATGTGGCGGCGGCCGGGGTCGATCCCTACCAGCACTTCGTCAACTATGGCTGGAGAGAGGGCCGCAACCCATAGGCGCTAAAATAGGTCCCGGACGGGATATCGGATGTGAGGTTTGCGCCTTCGCGGCGCGTTGGCGAGGTGCCGGTGAACCATGGGGTGTGGGGCGATGAGGCTGGCCAGAGAGAGTGG
>JAABVA010000856.1_pt1 | contig 35134 bp, 33 predicted proteins | sample 5560331 | NCBI WGS metagenome assembly JAABVA01 (sample SAMN12812661, study PRJNA571458) | rock metagenome | isolation source: Antarctica rocks | place: Antarctica: Victoria Land, Mt New Zealand sud | collected 2016-01-07 | reverse complement strand
TTGTCTGGTTTCAGGGTAAGGCGTTCTTTGAAGCTCGGTCTCAACGTCTATGCCTGCAACGTTGATGAGAATTTGAAGGATAGGTTGACTGGGACTCTTACCTTTCTCCAGGAGTATGCGCTCAAACCGGCTCATCCAAGCTGCATGGGGCATCACCTTGCACTGCCTCAGAAGAGTTTTCCTGAGACACGTTACCTTTGATAGCCCAAATACCAGGTGGCGAGGCACTGGAGGCACCCACCTCACTGCTCGAGTCACATGCACATCACGGTGTACCGTACCAAATTGGAGCGGCGTGCCAGAACTAGAACAGGGTGCTATAGCGGGAAAGGTGCCTAAGGGTGGAGTAGGGCTATGCGACCTGGAGGCTTAGACATGTAATAATCTTCTGGTATATGGAAGACCATTCAATCTCGAGTGGGAGTGGTCGTTTTTCCTCATTGCTATCTAACAAACCACATCCCAATGAGTTTCTGAATCTGTCTCCATGAGAATCTTAGCGAGGGTATAGAGATCTTGGGTGTCAGCACCACCTCGTCCAATAACGAGACGATCAGAGACCAGACATTCCTGGTCTTACCCCGGTCGGCTTTGAGAGATGGGTAACGCTTCTCATCCAAGCACATCCCGAGGAAGAGCAACCCAGACAAAAACGAAAGGTTTCCAAAGGAGATCTCTTGACGATTCGACGGTCCTGCACATAAAGGCGCCGAGAGGGCGAGTAGTGGACCTAGGGAGCCAGAAGTGAAGCGGGGGTGCCAGAAGTGAATCTAGGGAGCCAGAAGTGGATGGGGAGCCAGAAGTGGAGCGGAGGAGCCAGAAGTGGACCAAAAAGGTTTCCCCCTTCCGGTTCTAGCGCCGCTCTAACCTGAGCCGAGCCTGAGCATGCCTGAGCAGGGCTGAGCATGCCATGAGCACACCCTGGCTTCCTTCGGTTGCGGCTTGAGCTGTTTTTCAACCCCTGAGCCGCATGCTGGCTCGACTTCGCCAGGATCCTTTGACAGCTGAAGCTATGGCCTAGGCGTCGGCGACGGATCAACCCGTCCCGTACTGCCAAGACACCTCCAAGCAGGCAGAACCAACTCAATTTCCTCGCACAACCACGACATTGAACAGCCCCACTCGCAATCGTTTCCTGAGCACATAGCCCCCTCTATGGGCCATGCCATCAAAGTGCGAACGCGCGACCGTCTTCCAGTATGCAGATTTCAATGCGTCTGCTCTTTGCCGTTGGGTAAGCAAGCTGCGCGGAGGGCAGCATTGCTTTTGCGACACTTCTCCAACCGGCTTCTGACCTTCATCTCTTTAGAATCAGCCAGAAGACCATTAGCTCTTGCTTCTATCTAACCACTCCAAAGCTCAGTTGCTTGAATAGAGGAAGTTGTTGGTACCACTGAATATTTTTGGGGCCACGTTTTACTCTAACGGCCGCCCGACGATATGAAGTAAACGCACCCATATGTACTATGTCTAGACCAGGCTCGGAGCCAGATTTGAGTAGACCATTTCATTTGGGGTTTATTCATAGCGTGGCTTAGTTTAGAGAGCAATACTTCGAGGGGATTTTTTTAGTCTCACTGACCCTTTAAGCCCTTCTTTCTTTGCGCTCTAAACCATATGCGATGGTCAACGATATACTCAAGAAAATGACCATCTTCTTGGGTGAGCTTCAATGAAAGTGCCTTTTAATAGCTAAAGCGGTGATATTTGCCTGCATACTTATATTCCTTGAACAGAACAAAACAACAATTCCTACATGCTGCTAAAATTCGTTTGAGCAAACAAAACCAGCCAGCTGGTGTAAAGAAATACAAACGTCCAGCAATTCCCTGATGCTTTCAGCACGTTTGAAACATAACTGTTAATTATGCTCGATGGGCCAATTCCAGTAGATCCAAAAATCTATCTAGTAGACGGCTCGACGGTAGTTCAGGTCTTTGCTTCATTCCCTCGACCATGCTCGAGAGTGACGTCATCAACGCCGGATCTTCTCTGACCTGTGGTTCAAGTATCCCAAGAATTCTATCGCACCAACCCGGAAGTCCGAGAGATTCACATTGAAGTAGTACACAGATTGTATTATCTGGTCCAAAGGGTGACCGACGAGCCTGAACCGAACTGGGAAAGAACACATCAAGAACTTCCGAAATAACTGTCTGAACCGCCGGTTGTCCAATTGAACGTTGAACTACCAAAGCCTTTGAGAGCTCTGTGAAGAACCCGATCACGAAATCGACGTCTTGTGAAGCAGGCATAGTGGTACCTGATGAACTCTGAAGGCGCTGACACTGGATCGCAAAACGAACCACCGCAGGCAGTATCCTTCCGTCTATTTAGTGTCTTTGAACTTTCATATGACGGTAGAAGGTTCGACCTACGAGTGAATGAGAAACTCGTCTCCAAATCTACAGCTCCAATCGACAAGGAGTTTTGCAATTCCGGGACGGAATCGAATCCTTTCCAACAACTTCTCTACTTCTGCCGGTTCATCGGGATAGAACCAAATCCCTTCCGCAATTTCGTGTAGCCTTGGGCTATTTTGATCGTTAGAATCCTAGAACAACTCAATTTACGTGATTCTTACTGTGACTCCATTGTTGCAAATCCTGACCGGATTATTGGATATGAAAATTGCGGAAACCCTGTTTCTTTGAAGAACATACGGTGGAACGCGATATGTTATATAGAACGCAGGAAAACACGTAGATATCTCTGGTTCATATTATCCAATAAATTGCTCGGAGAACCAACTGATTGAGACACATGTACCACGTCGTCACACTTGTTGCTCGTGCATATTGAATCACCAGGGTTTATATCAAACCCAACGGCCAGCCTACCTGAGATAAGGTATGGCCAATAGAAATCTAAGTGGTAGATTGCCCCGACACTTAGCAAACCGCTGATGTGTGATAGGACGGCCGCAGTAAAAGAATCCATGCATATACACGCAGACGAATTCGTCTCAGACGGATCGTCTGTAAGCCGTACAACCCTGGCGTCGGCTAAGGTAAGTTAGCATGATACTGTACTGTATGTAGATCTTACTGCCAACGCATCACCATCATTAAGAAGTGGCTCTTCCCGCGCAAAAAATTCAATTCATTGCGAGCTTTCTTCTCAAGCTATTTCAACGCTTCAACAAGGTACGCCTGCCCTAGATTATCATGACAGCTGATATTCACGTTTGCAACTTTTTAGTGCTCAGTTGGATTTCATTACCCTCCACCAACTATGTCGCCCGACGTTACCAAAATCCAAGCAATTCACGTTCAGTGGGACAAAAGCGAAGTAGTGGAGCTAGATCCCTCGGATCGTATTTTTGATCTCACGCCTCTAGCCAAAGCGAAGCTGCTTGGCGTAGAACTAGTCATGAAAAAGGTGGAAACTTCCTACGAGGTCGACAAGGAGGACATGGAGTGGATTTTGCGCTTAGCGGAAGATCCGAACACTAATCGACTGCCTGACGAGTGGAAAGAATATTCCGGATTCTTTACTATTGCTAGAAAGGATCAGGAGCCTTTTACCGATATAGATCGGGTGACCGATTATCTTCGAGAGACAGAAGATAAGAAGGAGCTCAACCAAAGCTCCTATGAAGCATGGTTGAAAAAGAAAGTAGCCGATGAATTTCGCTGGTCCTAGCATTGTTCAGAGAATGGTCAGCAACGGGAGAGATCATGAGCTTAGACTATCTTTGTGACCTTACCCATAAGTTTGAGGCTCGGACCAACGGTTTTTGCTCCCCATCACTGTTCTATGTAACAGTTTATGAACATTGTATTATGTCGCCGCGCCTCGTCGTCTTCACGATTCTAATCAACTACCTCATCATCTTTCTATCTTCTACACTTCCTACCCTTTCTGCCCTTTCTACACATAGTAGTCACTCAGCATAGTAGCATAGTAGCAGTCACTCTTCCTCGCTGGCTTGAAAGCCACTACCTCCAAAGTAGAACCATGGAAGCGACGTCTAGGCCTGCAACGGCATCGATATCGACGGATATGCAACAGAGAGCGCCTGGCGGTTGTCAGTCACTATTGCGGCTTGCGGGACTGGAAGGCTTACGTTTCTTGCCCATTTTCGCAGAAGTAATTGGTAGGCTGGAACGATTGAAGCAAAAGCTGGGTGAGGAGACTCCATCGCGGACGAGGGGGGGTTGTTATCTATTAGTGACGAATGGTGGGGTAAGATACGGTAGATAATGAGCTCTGGGCCAACCTGAGGCTAAGAGGAAACCCTAATCGTTGTTAGCCATTACGCGAGGCCGGCCCCCGTATCGCTAAATCTAGGTACAGTACACCGTACTCCGTACTTCGAGTGCTTCGCAAAGTGTTCCCTTCTACTTCCATTGTCTTGGTCACTCACTATATTCACCAAGCCAATATCTGATATGACAATGTCACCCAGGATGAGCATTGAAGCGATCAGAACTATACTAAAGCAGACAATATGGGCTGAATTGAACACCACGCAATATGATATCGTACAAACAACTGCTTCGGAAGTACAACAAAGTCTCAAGGCATACAAACAGATTGACGATTCTTGAAACCTCTGATCTCAGCTTTTCAAATCACAAGATCCTTTCTTTGTTCTCGGCCGCTTTTAAATATGGAATTCTTCAGACCAATGCGGAATTTCGCTGCCGGCTTCTTTGTTTTCCCTCTTGTGCATATAATCGAACTCGGTAATTCTTTCATACGCGCAAACATCTCTTAACATTACGTGATGGCAGATCTACCATGCACGGATTCGTCTACTTCGCAGTTTGGCGCGCAGTATTTCGGAAGATGGACAAGGGAGCTGATGACAGAAAGTAAGGACATAGTGGTAGTGTATGGTAACATGTAGGGCGGGTCTAAAGAACCTCGCAGAGCGATTTCCAAATACCTTTACTATCCATCGCGAGCGAAGTCATCAAATCTGCTTCAGCAAGCAGTAGCACTGCCAAAGGCTTCGAAAGTGTCAATGGTAATCACGTTGGACCAAATTTGGAGGGTAGCGTAAAGCTGAGCCAAAGTGCTTAGGGTCCAGTATCACGACGCGTAAGAGTACAATGCTGTAAGTCGACTAGATCCGAAGCTTAGCACCGTCCATTGCTGACCAGCTCCATAGGCATACCGTTTGTCAGGAAGCAAGTAAAGCAAAAGGCAAGAGCAAAATGAAACAACAGACCGAAAGCAGCGAGACTGACCAGATCGTGGTCAACGAAGCCGGCAAAGACAAATAACAATGTGAAGATCATAGGTTCGTCCAAAACGACGAAGCAGATAGACCAGAGGATAGGAATGGAAGCGGAAACCCTACCGAGGGTGCCGAGACTGGCGAGGTAAAGGACGAACCAAAGTCAGACGATCATGAGCTTCCGCCTCAGCACCAACACCACCGGAACAGCGACGCTAAGAATTTTGACAAGCGTTTTCCTCCCGTAATAGTACGTCGACTACGGACGTGGGCTGGACCACTTGATAGTAACCACCTGAATGCTGCGGAAAGGGGTAACATGTCGAATAGTCCGGTCCTAGGAAGAGAGTGAGAGATGTAGCAATCTTGACCTAATACGACGGCGAGGAGTGTAGTAATATTAGTTCAATCTAATAGGAGCAATAAGCAATGGACGGAATTAACGCAAGTTTACTGTGTTGTACATTAGCTCCGTCTCCCATTCTTGGCTTCAGCAATTTGCTTCATACTGACATCATGACAATCTCTGCTGACATGCTCATGACAGTTATGGGGATACGGAAATGGAATTTAACGGAGTTAAGATGTCAGTTCTACTCACGTGTCTAGTCCGCAGGCCGGTGTGGTTCATTTGTCTGCACCGCGAATAGTTAACAAGTCGAGAAGTGGGGTATGATAAGGCGAATTCATAATCATATTCCAAAGAACGGTGTATATACGTACTGTTTCCGAACCCAAGCCACCACCATCTCAGAAGTACTGACTCTCTGACCCGCAGAAGAGCTGGCCCACGAATCGACTAGATCGTGTGGTGCCGTATATACAACCGATCTAGAAAACGACCATTAGCTCAGCAACCAACGGAGGAGTCTATACGCAGGATCTCAGAAGTAGTAGTTGCCATCGTTGCCCATTACCCGAGCTTTTTTAAACGTCTCCCACTCTTTGCGCCGCACATAGTTGGCTCTTTCGACATTCTCCTGTCTCCGCTCTTTTTGATCTGAGAGAACGATATTGACGGAAGGTTTGCAGTTGCGATCTCTCGCAAACTCGGAAACCAACTATAGAATTGATTCCGATTCATCAGGCGATGACAGTGGTAATGATGATCTTTACTAGCTTGCGGATTCCCCAAAGTCTGCAAGATGCAGGCCGAGGTAGTTATGGCAAGACAACGTACTGTTCTTTCTGTCCCTGGACATACCAGACGTCTCTCCTTTTTATCTTGGAGCAATACAGTACAAGCAGTCTATAATTAAACGAATTGTTCCCAGGAAGACACAGAAATCAGATAAATTCTCGACGTGAAAAGCGTAAAGCCGCCATCTATATCTCAAATAGAACCGTATTTGGTGAAGCAAGTTTTGAGCAGGCTCAGGTCATCGAATTCTCTGTCTGGACGGCAGCAGTGGATACTAGATCCCAGCGCACTGCACAGAGCTTTTCGTAACAAAATCACCACCTTGCAACATAGTATGCTTTACCGAAACGAGTACGAGTTGTCTGGAGGGCTTGCAACGACCGCTGACTCAGCCGTCATGCTGCGGGAACGTTTGGCCAATCAGGAGCGTCCGGCGAGACCATGATCCGTGCCATGAGCTTACCTAAGTCTTCGAAGTAAACAAACACCCATGCCTCAGAATATTTATTATCATTCAACAATACAGCTGCATTATGGCCCAACAGTCACCGGATTACAGACAACTTTTCCAAGAAGAGCAGAGGAAGCGCCAAGAAGCAGAGCGCGCCCAGAAAGAAGCAGAGCGCGCCCAACAAAAGGGTGAAGAGAAAACCCGCAAAACAACATTACCCGAGTTCCTCGGCGCTTGCCATGTGCACCTCCACTCCGGTCTTACTGTTCAAAGGGACACGACATTGTCAACGAAGGGCGACCCTGTCAATGCTAATGACAAGATACGTCCTGACCGGATTCTCGCATGGGACGATTTTCCTACATCGCAGGAGGCCATCTGGAAGGACCTTCAGCGATCAAACTTCATGCATGAACGGCACTTCACGTCGCTACACACCTTGGAAGAGTCTGGGGAGGCTATCCGTCAGAGAATGATGAGTTCTGAGCTAGACTTGAATCACTTCGAGCGCTCGACTGTTGAGGACCACATCGCATTGATCATCAAACAAATTTACAACAGCCCGTTGCTTCGAGACAGATTTTGCCTGAAGGGTTCAGTGAGGTTCGAAAACCATGGCAATACTCTCAGCCCGGAACGAGAGATGGAGGAAAACATGCAACACCTGAGCATCTCTGGGAGAAGGCGGTCTCCTCGTCTCCTGGCCCAGCTTGCAAAGCCGTCAGAATCGTCCGCGTCGGAGCCGATGGCTGGAGCAATCACTGGAGCAGCAAAGGCTACACGTCCTCGTGCGGATCAATTCTGCGTGTACAACATTTCCAGTGAGACCGAGGATACGGAATATCGCATCGCCGCCTTCATTATTGAATACAAGGCCCCTCACAAGCTACATCTCGGCTGCATATATGAGGGTCTCAAAGACATGAACCTGGAGGAGGTGGTTCGCTGCAACGAAACCGATGGCCCGCAGGATCACTTTCGCCGCCTGGTCGCCGCAGCCATCACTCAAGCCTTCTCCTACATGGTCCGCGCTGGATTGGAGTATGGGTACGTCTGCACCGGTGAAGCATTCATTTTCCTGCGGGTGCCCGATAACCCGGAAACTGTCTATTACTTTCTATCCGTCCCTGAGGGTGACGTGGGAGAGACGACAGGAATGGCATCAGATGCAAATGGGCAAAATCGATTACACCTGACTGCGGTGGGACAAGTGCTGGCGTTCACCCTTCAAGCGCTGAAGAGGCCGCCTCGAAGCCAGAGCTGGCAGGCCAACGCGGTGGCTCGGCTGAAGACCTGGGAGGTGGTCTACGATGAGCTATTGGATAAGATCTCCACCGATGACATACCTTCTTCGGAGTACCGGCCTCCTCGGCAGAGCACCTTTCTTCGTGTGTCGCCTATCCGGCTCCGATCGAGAGCAGCTTCGACCGCCTCTCCGGGCTGTCGGCCACCAGCAGATGAGCGTCATTACAGTGATAACGAATTTGATCCAGATTCAGATACTCCAAGTCGAACATATCGGCAGCGTCCAACTCAGACCTCCACGCAAGCGCTGGACCCGGTCAACAAGGCACCATCCGGCCAAAGTTTCCGCCCCGGAGGCAAGAATGTACAGTATTGTACCCAAAAATGTCTTCGTGGGTTGGTGGAAGGAGGTTTGCTTGACAAGATGTGCCCAAACGCGCTGGACCACGGAGAGAGCCATCATCAGATCAACAAGCCTACTTTCCTCAACCTGATACGTCAGCAACTCTCCAAAAGCCTGGATATCGATTGCAAGCCTACGGGCTTGCACGGAGCGCGGGGGGCTCTGTTCATTGTCAGGTTAACGTCACACGGGTACATCCTGGCTGCTAAATGCACCACCATTGACTTCGTTGCTCATCTCAAGCGGGAAGCCGTCATCTATGAGCGCCTTCGTCCGATTCACGGGACTCACGTGCCGGTGTATCTGGGAAACGTCGATCTTGACCATCCATATGTGTATGATGGCATTGCTGAGATCGTCCACATGATGTTCATCGGTTTTGGAGGACAACCCATCTCTCGACACATTAACTCAGCCAACAGTGTGCAAATAACCCAACAGTTTGAGCGCTCGGTTCAGGCAATTCATCAGCTCAGAGTGCTGCACCGAGATATGATGCCTCGGAACATACTTTGGAATGCGAAGCTTGGTCAGATGATGATCATTGATTTTGATAGAGCGAAGATTCAGAAATCGCGGGCTATCCTTGGTGCGATCTCACCGAACCGAAAGAGAAAGTGGGCGACTGCACTGAAGGAGCAGCCGGACGATGTGTTCATGCGAGAGATACGGCGAGCAATGATTGAACTCCGCGGGACATGAGATAAATCGTCGCTATTGCACCGTCGCCATTGTGAATGAGATCTCAACGATTCGGGGGCTTTGCAGTAGTTCACCAAATGAGCTCGCCAAACATCCCAATCAGTCTACGCTCTTGAGATCTGTAAACGAGCGATGTTTTATCGATTTCGAACACGCTACATACACTGACGGAGACAAAGGGTTCGTGTGGCCAAAGACAAACGAGCGCTGCAAGAGATGTCACCGAATAAGAAGCGAAAACGAATCGAGGCTTTGAGTGGAGGATGCAGGGTCAAAGAGAGTCTCCAACGATAGCCCGGAATAGCTGCGTCTCTTGAAAGAATTTACTGGTCACTTCAACCCGGGTCGTGCTCTTGGTGTCGACAACAAGGCTCGAGGCCCGTGACAAATTCATATTGGCCGCGGTGGAAAGGATGATCGATTCCGAGCTTGACTGCGATAGGTTGAGAAGTGATATGTAAAGGAGCAATGCCCCTATTTGGCGCCGAGATGCGGCCAGGCATCACGAGTATGTCTTGAACAAAACCACCCAAACAGACACTGACGTGGCTTCCCCTGGACGCGGGTATAAGTAGCCAGTGGATCCCCCGAGACACCCGTCGCTCACCGACGTCTCTTTCTATCTTCCTTGTCCGCACTTTTGTTGCACCGTCCCTCGTCTTGGATAGCATTGTAACAACATGACCTCCAAAGCCATTGATATCCAGAACTGGAATACAGGCTTGGATCAGTTCAGCCTGACTTTCTCTCTTAGCGACAACAACAACACCATATTCCCTGATCATCAAGGCGTTGTCTGTGTCTCCTTGAGGGAGATTTCATCCATACCGGGCGCGAGCGCACAATCATACCCAGACCTGCCGATGTCTGCTGAGTCGGAAACATTGCCAGGCTCAGCTGAATCCCAGGCGCTAAAGCATACCACCGAACTTGAAAGGACCGAAGATATCGAATCAGCTGACGCGACGGGATCGAGGCCCCATCAAGGATCGGACGTACCAACCAAGCAAGTCGAGGCAACGCATCTGTCAGGGACGGTCGAGTCGAGTGACCTGGGCCCGAGAACACCACACCACGAGGAGAATGCGGATGTGACAGAAGAGATGCAGCCTGAGAATCTCGGGCCAGCCGTACGCCTTGCAGGCAATCATGCAGCAATCGAGCGGCTCGATCTAACCACATCTTTGGATACAACGACGCCATCCTCGACAAGCGATCAGCGAGCGGTGGAGCCAGTAATTCCCGGAACACAGGAAGAGGCAGGCCTGGAGATGAGAGAAGAGCAGGTCGACGGGATGGCTCCTGAGCAACCAGATCATCTACTCATTGAAGGGACGCACGGTATGACTGTCACAATTGAGAGCAAGGGCTGTGCTAACCAAGAACAAGAAAACCTTATTGAGATTGACGATACAGTAGGCCAAGACAGCTCGCCATCGCCGCACCCTCTTACATCGTCTACTTCCCCGAGAGACGCGGCCAAGACCAGGAAGAGGCGAATGGAAGATGATTCGACTTCGGAAGAGTCCCGGCGAGTTCGGCGCCGATGCAGCAGAAAGCACAAGGATGCGACTCGAACGGATTTCGTAAACTTTGAAGACATGCGAAAGGCCAAATTCTTGTTGAATACTTGCCAAGTAGAGGGTATCTCTGTTGAAAATTTGATCAAGGTTATACAGCTAGCGAGTCGATTTATTCAGGATCTCAAAGCGCTCTAATACACGAGTGAAAGAAGCATGTATTTTCACTTTGTCAAAGTGTCTGGTGTCTTGTAATCAGTTGAAGTGAGTGATCAATCAGCCGTGAGATCAGTCTTCTCAAGGAATCAGCACCACATGTATTTCGTTTTGATATCAACACCTCACACCTCGCTCGGTAGAAACTAGTCCTTATTCAGTTTAGACCGGGAAATTGGGACTTTCTCGGAGCCGCAAATAAAAACTACGTCCAAATCCATTTACGCAAGTCTTATCTCCTGTACGAAAGAATTGACGAAAGATGTGGAAAGAGCTTATTCACAGACTCACGACTAGAAATAGAAACAGGGACCAGTATTTTACGCTAGAGCCAAAAGTGGATGCTGGCGGAAGAATGAGGCGCAGCAAGAACGTTCGAGCATAAGGAAATTCTACGAGATTTATATTGAGCGGGATCTGATCAGTAGCCAAACATATCGTTTTCGAGGTAGGTCGACATCCATGTATCGTAGATGTTCTTTGTAAAATTGTAGGCCGTCCATTTCTCCTTGCCGTCTTGTTTTGTGAAGTCGAACTTACGAATGGGACGTCGATAGAAGGCGGTGTTGTCTCCCGGTAGTGGTGTGGACCATGCCTGGTGGGATGGACCACTTTTGGTGTACACCACGGCTGATGGGGTAGACCACGCCTCATGGTGTGGAACACTTTTAATGTACACCACGGCTGATGGGGTGGACCACTTTGGGTGGTTTGAAGCGCTCCATTCACACATGCACAAGGTGACCTCTAAAATGAAACTCTACGGAACTCTGTCCCGAACATTCATAACACACGCGAGATAATGTAACTCATATCTACATGTCCCCCTAATTTCTCTGCAGCTATCAAAAACGGAAATGGGCAATTTATACCATGGAGAACTAAGTAGGAGTGTGGCATTACCCACATGACTAATATTGCTTGATGCTAGCGCTAACCTCCGCGTTGACCCTGTCTTCATATTTCCTCGCAATGTCCAAGTATTTCTCCAGCTTATAGTTGCGCTAGCTAAGAGTCATCTCAAAGCCATCAAGGCTAATCCGGCCCATTTCCAAGCACGTGATGAAGAAGAAGCAGCTGAAGGGAAAGAAAGAGGCCACTCTCAAGATGGACGGACCTGTTGCACCTGGCCCAGTTAAAGAGCTGTCACAATCAGAGTTACGAAGATTGAGGTACCTCAGGTTAGTATTCAGCAATAATCAGACTTACGATCTTTCTGACCAACCTTAATAGAGCAATGCAAAGTGATCGCTTCACGATTCTTGTCGGATTGAACGAGGAGCCCTTTAAAGTTCCCCAAGGCCTGCTGATCCAATGCTCTTTGTTCTTCAAAAAGGCGTGCAGTCTGCCATTCAAGGAAGCGGCTGAGCGAGTCATCAAACTGCCTGACGATAAACCCTCAATCTTTAAGGCCTTCTTTGTTTGGCTTCATGCTTACGAAACTCGCATAAAACCCGATAGTGATGTCGAGTCCCTTATTGATCTCGCTATCTTCGCCGAGAAATACGATATTCATCATTTGAGGAACCAGACCTCAGACGTGATACGGACGTTGCTCAGTGAGGATCGGTGGAAGCTTACACCAGAAGTTGTGAGGATGATATATGATGGGGTACCAGCCTGCTCGATCCTACGCCGGCTGTGTTCTTTGGGTTTTGCGGTGAGCTTCAGCAAAGTCAACACTTGGGGGGACCCTACTCGTCATGACGACTATCATAAGTGGAAGACAATCTTCCACGAATTTTCAGACCTTGGTTGGGACTACTTCCAACGCATGCAGGAAGGCAACACTAAATCCGCGAATATGAATTCGGGAGGAGCTTGTCGTTTCCATAACCACTCGGACATCTTTGGCTGGGTACAAGAAGACGTCAAAGATTGTGTACATCCTGACGGCGCACCAGTCATGGTGTCGGAATATGAGGTCGTGTCTGTGCCAAAGTGTGATCCTGAACCGGTGCCGGAAGAGTCTTACGAGCCTGTCTGGGAAGAGGAACTGCACGTGGTGGACAAGGCTGCAATTGGTACGGAAGTCGTCGTGGAGGAAGCCGTAACAGATCCTAACTTATCTAATGATCTGGTCGAGACCTCACCTGTTCTGGGAGGTAATGATGGCTTTTAGGAGTAGAGGTGGTAGGGGCAAAGATGCGTTAGTGGGAGTTTAGCAAAGTATTGCTTGTTGGCTCTTTCTAGTACTTCTTTGTATTATATATCTACTATGATGATGTTTCCCCTTGAACGGTATTGATTAAACCTTGAGGAATTTGAGCTTTGAGCGTCTCGGTTCATCAAAGTGTTCTCAAACATGGGTTCGGCCAGTGCCGCTATTAGTGCCAACGAAGTTTCTCGCAGCACGGCTGCGCAACGCTAAGCCTTTGGCACCCTCTTGCTCCAGAGTCCAAGGCATACCTGTGGGGATATTGTAACAGGGAGCTCTTGATAGTATAAGTAAGGTGTTACGGCTAGCCCGGGCACTCCAAACAGCCCATTTTATAAAGCCTGGGCGGTCCAAGAGAGACGTTGAGCCTGGTTACGATAGTTTGATTGCCCGGTATCTCATAGGCAAACTATTCGTTCCAATACTGAGCTGCTTCGAGTGGTCGAAGCAAGTGCTTCAGCACTGCCCCGGCCTCCAGCTCGTCTACCACTTGCTTGCTGTAAATCTTCCGGCTGTTATAACTGTAATCACTCAACTCCTTTACCGTCCGGAAAATCTGAATGTATTTGCCACCACTGCGGCCCCATTCGATGAGATCGATGATATTGACATGACGGCCGCGAACGGACTGTTTCGAGGGTTAGTGCTCGCGCATTTAAAGGATGGGAGGTGGTAGACCTACTGATCGACATAGCTCACATGTTGTTGGGAGGGGTGTGATGCGCACCGCTCGGCAAAGCGAGTGCCACGCGTCCAGGTCATCTTCAACACCGAACCACAGATTAAACTCTTGTGTCAACGCGGCTTGATAACGGTGCCACAGCTCTTTACATTCGGGGCCTTCACGGGACCATTTGTGGCGTTTTCGCAGATGGTCTTGAAGAGATTCAAATGAGATGGCGGGGGGTATGGAGGCGTCATAACGGAAAGAGTGGTAGAAGTGGAAGAAGTTATCCAAAGGGCCGTCAGTGGTCGAAGGTTTTGAGTCGGAGCTGGAGCAGGAATGTGATGCCTTGTGCCGAAATGTAACGACGACATTACAAGACAGACAGGTCCAGTTTTGCAACAAACGACTAGCGGTAGAGTTCGACTTTGCAATCCTATTTTCTTTGGTCTTATTCGCCTCAGATGTCCCTGATATTGGGTTGACGTGCAGCGGGACCAGGCCAGCTGATGGCTTAGATATCAGCTTTCTAGCATGTGCTTTCCCGGCAAGATGGTCAACTTTTGAAATATCTTGCATTTCCCGGTTGCAGAGTGTGCAGGTCCAAAGGACGGTACTGGGTTCAGCTGATATTGTGACAGCGTCCCGTAGCTTGGCGTTTGTCTGCGTAGGCTCTATTGTTCTCTGAAGAGTCAAGGGAATCGCGGAGGCAAGATATCGCGAGGATTCTGTATGCGTGAATGTCTCTGCAGAGACGTGCGCACGACCCGTGATCCCACATTGCTGATCTGTTACATGGGCAACAGGCAAAATAGATATGGACTCTTTGCTAAAAGAAGAACAAAGGAGAGTAAGTTCCTTAACTCGGGACGCCAAAGTGCTAGCGTTGAACTGTGCAAGACGAGCTTTGTGACCATCACTGCCTATGTGCGCCGGTCCGTCTTCTACCGCCATAAGAAGGGAACAGATTGTACAAGTCCACATGGTGAATGCCATTAAGTTTGATGCCACGCTGGGGCTCGCAGGTATTTCTGTGAAGAAGACAATCAGGTAGATAGGAACGGCCAAGGCCGTTCCATATCCGTCAGGGAGCGGGGTACGTGGATTCTCAGTGCATCGCGGTTTTAAGGCTGGCAATGTATCCTCACGGCGCGTGCCCAGCGGTAACTGTTCAGCGCACAATGTCAGTTCTTCTACGGATTAACTGACAGTTCTTGATCGGTTCGACAATTCACTCCTGTACATCGTACTATTCATCTACATCTCGCGAACCGAGTTTCATCGTGCTTTTGGTGTTATCAGTGTCTCTACGAGTTCACCATGGATGTATACAATGTTACTGAGCAGTATACTGAGTTGATCAACCGTCAGAAGCAGACGTTGCAGGAAGCCAAAAAGCGTCAAGGTCAGCGACCTCGCGACCGGAAATCCAGAGAGCATGCATACGGCAAGTTCATGGTAGCCCTCATGTTAAGTGGAAACAGAGAGCAGAAACACCTGGTTCATTCGTCGTTTGTTCCGCCAGCATATCTACCATGCACCACGCCTATGACCGAGTTGAGACACGTCGCGATTAAAGATCTCCAGCTTGAGACACACCATCGAGGTACCTATCTCCTTCTACGATCCATCACGCCGCCTAGGCGCATGACAGCCATTATGGCAGTCATGGAAGATAAGAATGGTGATGTCATAACGCTGCAGCTATATCAGCAGGAAGACGAGGGTAAGCGTGCAGCTGCCGACATCGTCAACGTCGGCACAATCTTGCTGGTAAAGGAACCCTACTTCAAGGTGATGGGAGATGGCGAGTATGGTCTACGTGTGGATCATCTCTCCGATGTCATCCACCTCAGGAGGGACGATGCTAGGATCCCTAAAGCATGGCAGCCGCGACTAATCGAGATTGAACGTTCGGCGGAGTCGTTGAAAATTAAGGGGAACCTGTCTATGATGGAGAGCAGATATTGGGACGCTATCACAGAGTAAGCATGCCTTATCATGGAAGAAGCAACGCGTGATCAATGACTGAAACAGGTATTCGGATGCGCTCGGCCAGCCAGCTACAGCGAATCTGATTGAGATCATCAAGCGCAACAAATCGCTTGCCTTTCTTAAAACCAAGCAATTCGACGCCGCTCTCTCCGACACGGGCTTCCCCAACTTCAACCCTAATCCCACAGAGAAGGCACTGTTCCGCGCCGCCGAAGCCCTCTACAACCTCGAACAATTTAGCGAATGTTGCCAAGTGCTTGAACTGCTTCGCACCAACTTTCCACACAACAGCCACGCCTCAGTGATTCTTGACCTTGCTCAAAGTCGATCCCTAGAGCAGAAGACTGGAGTGTACAACTTCAAGCAGCTCCAGGCGAAGGCTAAGAAACTTCGACCGCCACACTTAGATCACGCTACTTACATTGGGCCCGTTGAGATAAAACAGACTGAGTCTAAGGGTCGCGGTTTGTTCGTCACCAAGGCTGTGAAAGCGGGAGACTTACTCCTGTGCGAAAAAGCATTCAGTCATGCTCACGTAGATGAACGTACGGTTGACTGGGATGAGAGTGGCTCGAAAATCAGCTTGTTGATAAATCCTGAGACAAGTCAGGGAGTTGAGGGCGCACAGGCAGACCTCATCAAGCTCATCGTGCAAAAGCTCTATCGCAACCCATCTGTTGCCCCAGCTTTCATCGCTCTGTATCATGGATCTTACGAAGGAGTGAGCACGTCGACGGTCGATGCAAAGCTAATAGTTGATACGTAAATGCGCTCTTGAACGAAGTCGTCGATGATCGTATACTGACTACAGTCGCATGCCCAGATTTCTCGTCGAACGAATCATCTCTTTCAACGTCTTCGGCTGTCCAGCCTCCAGTCTGGCTTATCACACCGAGGCTCGTGACCGGTACTCTCCCCTAGCTAATAACACTACAGAACAAACGGCACATCATTCGTGCGGCATCTGGGTGCATGCATCATATATCAACCACAGCTGTACCAGCAACGCCCGCCGCGCATTTATAGGCAACATGATGATTGTGCGCGCGTCCCGCGACATGGAAGCCGGCACCGAAATCACGTTCTGGTATCACAATCCCCATGGTATCAGCGGGAAGAACTCGCACGAAAAGTTCAAGCAATGGGGTTTCGTCTGTGGGTGTGCCATCTGTCTAGATGCTAGGGCGACGGATGCTGTTGTCCTCAGGAAGAGACGAAAACTGATGGAGGATCTAAAGCGAGTCTTCAACTCGTCAGCGCTGCGCCGCGTCGAGATGGAGAAAATCGAGCGCCTGCTCGACACACTGAAACAGACGTACATGCAGCCTGTGCAAGATGTCCCTCGTCTCCTCCTCGGGGATCCGCAACTGGCCCTGACGCGTATCTACGTGGCCCAGAAGAAGGCGGCAAAGAGTATGGAGTCGGCGGTGAACGTTCTTACTTCGCTTGGCTTTGTCGTCGTTGGTGCTGACTCATCGCACACACGCTTCGCCATTGTCAAGTGGGGCTTGCTGGTGGATCATTTGGTGGAAACGTTCCTGCATATACGGACTGCCTTTACTACGATGGGGGCTAGGGAGGACTCAGGACGCGCGGAGGAGTATGCAAGGACTACGTATAAAACCATCATCGGCGAAGACGTGTCATTTAAAGCTACTTATGGGTAGAGAAAAAGGATGACATGAGACTTAAAATAAGTCCTCCCACAACAACCGATACATCGCCTACAGCTTTCGCCATCTGTAGGTCATGGATTGTGACGATAGGAGTTTCTCTGCGTTTGCGATCACTAGAGATAGGAGTTTTCTCTTTTACCTTTCTCTCATTAAGTGTTTTCGACATTCTTTTCTGCGCTTTCTACGTTGTATATCTGATCCTTTCGTTGAGGTCTTCACAAAGATCAAAAGTCAAAATCCGACGCATCTCTAAACTCTGTGGCTGATTTACTGTCGATGATTCGATACAGTCGAATGGGCCATGACAGATAATGGGCCTCGAACTCAAAGGTACTGGTATCAAACGTTTGGACAGTGGGCTTTTAGCTTAAATAGGTCAGGATGCTTATTGCCAAGGCGCCAGCCTATGTGAGGAAGGTGTAGAATTGCAAGCCAGGTCAATAAATTTCGATAGAATCCCCCAGGATAAAGCGTTGTCTACCGACTACAATGTTTCCGCTGAACACTTCTTGCCAGAGTACACACTCATCAGTAACATGCATCAACAACGTCTGGGACATCCTCCATAGTCCTTGAGTACTTTCTCCTGTCATTATGATTTATTTCAGCAAGATTTCAAGCTCGACGAGTCCTGTCGAAATTCAAGGTGACTCTTTATCTAATCCTCCACGGCAGTCTGACGAATGAAATCTCTGCAGTCCCATCAGCCCAAGTCTCTTCAAGGACTGTCCAGCTTAGTCCTGTCCATAGCGTCCGCGAGCTCGTCCTCTTCCTTATTGCCCTTGATTTTCGACGAAAACGGCATTGATGTCCCCTTCGTGTACACCGGCCGATGTCCAGCTAACAGCTCGCCTTTATGCGGCCGGATATTGATCCACCTTTGGCTCTACACCATCCGCCCCACTGATATAGAATGAGTATGAGGGTGTGGGTACGGGATCTAGAACTTACTAGTAGTACTGATAAATACCAGGCTTACGCCCGTTCGCAACCGCGTAGTAAGCATCCCGCCCTTTGATTGGCGATGTTGTTCCAGCTCCTTCTTTGATCACGTATTTATACTGTTCCACTTTATGCTCTTGCATGTACTCTTGAGCTTCTTCCAAAGTCAAGAACCCAGCAAAAAGGGCCTGCGGAAAACCATTGACCAGCGGGTGTACATCGCCCCTATGCGCCATGCCTCTTGGTCAGTGATCCTAGAACGCGAGAAATATTTTTACGGTATGCTTACCAGGACGAGAAGATCGTTGGCACTGTGATAAGGAAACCTCGAATCACCGGATAGTATTCATTGTTCCGTTTTCTGTGTTTTGGCATGCTGATCTTGTCTTGAGTAGTGTGAGTGATAGTATTCTCAAAATATACTCTGACCGCGATACATTTTGTTGTCTCATTGCTTCCCCATGATTACAATGAAGATGCGGGGCAACGAGAAGTGAGGCGTCCGATATCGTCCTGTCATGCATTTGCATGGCAGAATGCGCTAAGCGACGATGATCTGCTTTCATGAAAACAACAGCAACAACACTGCTTGCGCTGCGTCGATTTGTGGGGCTTATACGGACCGTTTCCTTTGATTGCTGAGCTTGGACTTGGTGACTTCGATTGCCTCCACCAGCGATGGCGTTGTGCATGTGCAACCAACTGAGCCTCGATGGCGATAAATATACTTACGGTACGTCCTTTGTTCGGCTAAGGGGCCGACAAGAACTCACATCGTACAGTAGTCTTCACCGCTCGATCGTCACTATCTACGTTAGCGCGGAGCGATATCCCCATTACTTCCACAAAGGCTGGCTTTATCGGCGCCCATCCTTCTTTGAAAAGGCGTTCCAAGGCTCCTTTGAGGAGGCCACCACAGGAAGCATGTACTTGGAGGAGGACGGCGCCGATGAGTGCAAGGTGTCTGGAGAGTGGCTCTACTCGTAGGAACTGAGATATCCTAAAGACTCTAGCGATCTGAGCCTCCTCTTGATCAAGGTGTTCTGCTTCGCAGATGAAGTTATAATCTCGGCGCTCCAAAACGCTACGCTCGATGCTATTCGTGACCTTGACCATATGCGAAAGCAAAATTTTCGAGCCACCCAGCTGAGGAAGCTTGTAGCCATTGAGCACAGTGATTGCTTCTGTGGCCTGCTCCATTGTTGAGAACGTTGCGGTTGCCTTGATTTTGGCGCCTTTGGTGCTCGTGGACACAGTCTAAGCCTCAACGGTTCCTACGGAGGATAGCAGCCTCTGTATAGCTTGGCCAATTGCTTCAGCGCTGGAAGAGTAGGAAGTTCCTCCGAACGTCACAATTTGAGGTTGGCGTTGTCCGCAAGGCCCTTTCAGCATCTTGGAGGTTAGACGATCGTTTCTTGCCTGCTGTAGGATAGCCCCATGCTCGATCTCTTCTTCACTTGTGGCCTTGTGGCGAAAGCGACACCTATCGCCGTTCTTACACCCTTATGTTGAAAAAATGACAGCTGACTTCAGCCAAAGGATCAGGGAAACCAGACAAGGGCGCTTTAGCAGGTCCTGTCGGACTACTGTCGGTGATCCTCTAAGCTGGCACAAAATTCGGTGGACTAAAGGCTGAATCAAGCTGTTCCTGATTTGCTAGCTGAACATGCTGATAGTAGCATCGATCACCCCGTACACAGCCGCTCTTGCTAGAGAAGAATTTGCAGACAGGCATTGATATGAGAGGATGAGGTTCTTGGTGTTGTTGGAATACGAGGTCATATGGGGCATTTGATAAACATGGTTGAAGCTGAATAGGAGTCTATGTAGGAGGACGAAGGTGAAAACTCTACTAGCCCCCCTCAGCCCTATGAAGGCGGAGATTGCCATACCCCTATTTCCAACAGGTGTTGAAGGCTGAACGTAGGTTTACGAGGTCAAGTAGCTTGACATTTCTCAAAGCGCCCGCACAGGGTGCACCAAAACCTTTCGACAATTGTTAGTATTCATTCAACTCAACACCAGCGTCGACACCAGTGACAGCTTGACTTCTGAGGAGCAGGGTGAGAAGCAGTGTGGTCCATCCCACGAGGCGTGGTCCACATCAAAAGTGGTCCACCCCACGAAGCGTGGTCCACCCCATCAGCCGTGGTGTACATCAAAAGTGGTCCACCCCACGAAGCGTGGTCTCAGCCGTAGTGCCAGAAGTGGATGCTCCAAAATAATCCAAGTTTCAACCGGTATTAGCTTTCACAGTACTAGCCTCTACGGTACTGTCTCCAACGGTACTGGCTTTCCCGGTACTGGCTTCTACAGTACTGACTTCTACGGTACTAGCCGCTGCAGTATTGGCTTCCACGGTACTGCCTATTACGGTACTGGCTTCTATAGTACTGATTTTTACGGTGGAGGCAGTGATAGTTAAAACATCGAAGTACGCAAATAGTAGTACGCATTTATCGTAGAGAAACAAAGAGATCTATTTGAGCAATACCTCGCTGATTGAAATACAGGCCCCGAATATTTGCGGTTCTTATTCACTGTCAGAGTCTACACATCAGATGTTCTCAATCATTTCGATGATCAATCACTTCAAGAGTTTATTTGTCAAATGTCCTCAAACATTTTGACTTCTCATACATTTCAAAAACCTACGCGCCCGATGTCTCTGAGAAATCAAAACCTCTACACAATTTTCTGTCTTATACATTCAGTGGCCCTGATCTTTCTGTATGTTTTCCTATCATTCTGCCAATCTTGCATCAGAACAGCCAAGTACGATTACATATTTTTTCAAATTTGACTAACGTCTGATGACTACAATACATACGAGACATATGCACATTCTGCCGATCTTGCATTAGAATATCAAGTACGACAGATGTGTCTTTTCTGATATTTGACTAATTCTTCAAACGTAAGACGCATCGAATTTCAGAACCTTTGATGTCGCACCAAGAGCTCGCTGGCGATAGATCTGCCTCTGTACCTTCTCCCATTCTCCGGCCAAAAAAGCTGGAACTACTCATGTTGCCCGCTCCTCAAATCCACCTCGCATTTTGTGATTTGATCGTAATATCATGCTCAGGGATGCTCGACGCTGCATTTCTAGTGCTGTAATGATTCCCTTCTGGAATTGTAATATCAGCCCGGAGAGGAATGAGTACGAGGGCGAGGATTATTAGTTGGTCGTACTGGTGTACAGATAGTATTAAAGATCGCAAAGACGGCTCGAATTGCCAACGCTGGAGGTGGTCCAATGGAGTGCAGGTTGTGAGGAGTCTAGGGGAAGAGGAGGGGAAAAGTTGGCAGCTTGATCCATTGGTGATCCTAGCAAGACCTCTTGGCAGCGCTTGGCAATGCCAGCGACACCCTCGCCTTACTGTGTCCTGTCTCAAGACCAAAGGTGTCTTCAGACGGCGTTCTCAAGACCAACGCCGTTTTCAGACGTATTATGTCTGGAGACTAGCGTCTTCAGACGAGAACTGTCCTTAAACGGCTGTCTCCAGACGAGAACTGTCTTAGACGGCTGTCTCCAGACGTGGCATGTCTTCAGACATGGGTCCGAAGACGTTATCTGTCTCGGGACCGCTGTCTCCAGACAATACTTGTCTGGAGACACTTCTCGTCTGAAGACGCTAGTCTCGAGGCATATCACGTCTGGAAACACTCGTCTCAAGACAGTATATGTCTTGAGAGTCTACATTTCAGCGCCCAGAACACCTTTGACTTTTTCAAAATGCATTTTGTCAATATGTACAGAGTATCGACCCGTTCTTGCTTCTGCTACCCAATTCATGTTCTCTAACCTTCAGGGGAAAACAAGCGCTACTGGGACTACCATTGGTGAGAACATCAGAAGAGAAATGGGAATAGCTAATTTGGATTCGATGAAAGATACTCCTACGATATCGTTACCGGTTTTTTTAAGATGTATCACGAGAGGATGAATTCGAGAATGTGCCCGGTTGGCCCATAACATACGAGCAGTTGGTTTCGCAAGTATTAGGACAACCGAAAGGGAGGACCAGAAATGATGAGGTAACCAGAAATGACGGGGGAACCATAAATCTATTTTTGGGGTGGACCAGCTATGGCAGGGGGGAAAGGAACCAGAAATGGTCCTCAGGGAGCCAGAATTGAACGCCTAGAGATCCGACAAAGCTGGAGCTGATGAGGATCCAAAGAGCAGTATGAAGTCCATAAGTGTATTGATATTCCTCCAGCGTCGTCGGAATGTACGTCCCCAAGCGAAAGGTCATTTAATGATACAGCCAAGTCGTGCTGATAGAGGTTGGAGAGTGGAGGTGGGCTGCTGACGGTTTGCGGTGTCGGAAAGATGACTAACAGCTTACAAGGGGCGGGGCTAGGGGCGGGGCTTAGGGCTATGAGCAGAGCAGTAGGGCTGCCAGGTAGGCTATGAAGTGGAGGCAAAAGCAACGGGGTCTCCAGTCACTACCACCTCTTCTCTTACAATCAGACAGCATGTCCATTCTGCTTCGACACCAGACGCATTCGGCCTTTGTTCAGAATTATGTGCGATTGCTTACACGGTTTATACATAAGTCAATCGCGACGAAAGACTCCAATACGATCATTAAGCATATCCCTTTTCTAAAGAGAAGCCTCGTTTCAAGGTCCTTTCACTCCTCTCCGGTCGATCACAGTAATTGCGACTTCGGCAGCCCTTGTGCCTGCTCTGAGTGCATGCAAGACCGGAGGAAGCAGATATGTGAAATCTGCAGAGTCCGCCCGACCGTGCATCAATCTTATGGAGATTCTCGCGACCGGAAAGGCATACGGTCCTACAGCTTTACCTCATTTTGTGAGCAATGCTGGCAGGAACGTGAGACAGCGCGCAGAGAGAAAGAAGAGAAGGAGAAGCAGATTTTGGCCTCGTACAAGGCGAGAGTGGCTAGCATGTTGGACAATGTGCAGCAAATTCGCTTGACGGAGCAAGTTCCCGTCGTTTGTGCCGTCGACAAGTTTATGACTGAAGTCAAACCTGTGCACAATTACACCCCATCACGGCGGAGAACGGCTAGGATGATGGACGAGGTGCGGAAAATACGCTCGACGGAGCAGGTTTCCTACTTGAATGCCCTCGAGAAATATGAGTCTGAATTCAGAGAAGTCAGATCTGTGCAAAGTCTTAATCGCTTCCGGGGGAAGTTCCAGCGCCGAATTATCGATGATTTATCCAAAGAGCTTCAGATTGTGAAGATACGGAACAAGTACATGTGCAACAAGCAGCGAGTCGACGCTATGGATTTCAAATTGTGGTTCTTCGCTGATCGGCCATACTATGAAACGTGAAATTTCTGTGCGCAAGTATCAAGTATCTCACCGACAAATGGACTATGCACTATCTGCTCCGTCATATCGAAGCTACGACCCGGTACCTGGCCATCTTGGCTCTGAAGTGGAACCTAACATGCGGCGGGGTTAATCAACAGACTCCTTCCTACAAAATGGGGATCTTTTCGAGTTCGAAAACGATAGTCGTCGGTGTGGACGTGACGCACCCCTCTCCTAGGAGCCGCGAGGGCACACCCAGCGTTGCAGGCGTTGTCACAAATCATCGATGAGAGATGTGGCAAATGGCCTATCAATTCTCTCAAAAGACTTCTCCCAGGAAGGAGGATGGATGGTGGTTCCTGGCTTGCTTGGAAACCGCACTGCTACCGGAATGACTGAGCCCCAGGAGGTTCTGCCTACGATAGTGTAGGTCCAGGGATGCTGCCCATAAAAGAGCCAATTGTGAACGTCGCTCCCGGGAGACTGGGCCTAGGAGTGGCAGCTTAACCAGCTTCACCGCAGTGATCGAACGATTAGAAATGGATAAGCCCACACTGGCCGCTGAGATGAACAAGTCAAAGGACCAGGCAATAAAGGCGACGAAACTCAAGGAAACGGCCGAAGAAGATGGACAAGCAAATTAAGTTCCTACACAGACTCAAGCCAAACCTGAACTCTTCTACTGGTTGGTAATACATTGGTTGGAGATCTCCGTTGTTAGCGGTTCGTGAAAGCCTGTATGGGAGAGGTAGCACCGCAGAGGCCTGTACCGCGAATGCCGACACTATCAATATTAGTCTCCTCACGACTAAAAGAAATGGTGATAGACAGCACTGGCAGATGCGGCAAGGCTCAATGCTATGAGGTAGACGCTGCAGGACAGACGTTAGGGGAGGTAGATACTCCAGTGGCAGCAGAAGTAGTAGGGAGGTGCAGAAGAACGAGCAAGAGGGCCAGAGGCAGAAGTAGGAGGGAAAAAGAGATGAGAAAGAAGGTGGGCGAGCATTTAACCCCGACAAAGGGCCATTTTTGGTGCCAGTCAGTCACATGAAATTCCGTAGGGCAGAGAGAGTAGTTTGCTCGTGAAACGCCATAGTTGTGGCGGAATGCTTTCCGTTCAGTCCACTTATACTGAATGATTTTATGTTTCTCTTTGACCGGGAAAAGGATAAAAACATTTCTATTTTTATCTCATGCTATTCTTGTAATGACAAATATAGAAGCGGAAAGGTTATCTCTCTAACTTGTATACGCTCTTGAAGTTCCTAAACATTCTCGAATTGTAGCCTTCTAAAGCTCATAGCCCACTAGAAAGGCCAACTTTTGCGTCCTCATGGCTATTCCGAGCCGTCAACCTTTCAAACTCTCGGAATCGCTGGACATCCCCGTTGTTTGTCTTGTGAGCTTCTTGACCATTCCGCTAAATCATCAAAATTACCTGCTCACCTCTTAAACCATCCAGTAGAAGTTCCTTTTGATCTTTCTATATCTTTTTATAGCGTACAATCGTTCTTTACTCCCGCTCTTACCTCCTTATACTCCTCTTGTTCCTTTTACCCCTCTTCCAAGCAGTTCTACCATTCCACCGCGGGGCCATCGCTCTCGGAGCTCGAAATACCCCAGTGACGGCAACGAGTCGTCATCGTATAAGGTGCAAGAGGAAAGCACTAAAGAATACTCTCTCTATGAGAGCCAGCGCTGTAGAAACCAGTACTGGTGGCTGTGTATCACGTGATGAAGTTCTATCCTTCCGGAGTTACCTTATGAACGCGCCTGAGGTAAAGAAAGAGCCCATAGTGTATTCACGTGATCTAAATGCCCAAACGCCAGCGAATAAGTTCTTCAGCCACATTTACCCCGCTATTTTGAGCCGCAAACCACCTCCCCAAGGAATTTGTCACCATTGCAACGACGAAGCACGCCACTTCTCAGACTTTTTGTCGTTTGGTAGCAATTCCTCCCGGTCGTAATAAGACCACTCGGCAAACCATTTCTTGCACTCGTTTTATTACTACCACAGTTAGCAATTATGGGAATCGACGCCGGGTTTGATATGGTCCCATGTCTGTCTAAAGGAGCAGTGGACAAGCAGAAGTGGCAATCGTTCATCAAGGTCATAAAGGAATGCTACCAGAACGATGACCTAGTAGAGATCAAATCCAACTACCTCAAATTCAAAGCGGGCGAGCATCCACGGCTCCCTTTCGAGGGTCATAAGCTCTTGCGCTTCAGCTCAAAGATTTCAGGAAGTCACGCCAAGGGAGTAGAGATATACATCGATACAGTCACTCGGGCCGCACAGGTCATTTTTGGCTCTCGGGTCCAATACTGGAACGAGGCTGCCGATGAACGGGGCTTTTACAACTGGCAAGATGTCCATACCTCGATCGAATCCTATGAGCAGGTTTGTTATGGTATACTCAATATGACTGTTGAGGGTTTCTAAATCTGAATCAGCCCGATGAACCGGAAATTCCAACTACCATAGCTCAATTCGTGTTTGGGACTGACCCTATACGTGAGTTGGACCTGCCGCTTTTTGAGATCCTGACAGTACCAGGCAAGGGAAAAGGTCTTGTAGCTCGCTTCAATATCGCCAAAGGCACACGTATACTTTACGAGAACCCCCTTTTTACCACTCCACACTTGTCGCCAATTAGCCAAATGGAAAGTAACATTGCAACGAAGCTGAAGTCGCTATCAAAGACCCAGCAACGACAATTCCTTTTGCTTCATAACAATTTTCCTGGCAAACACCCGTTCGGCGGTGTTGTCAAAACCAACGCTCTGCCCTGCGGTCCCAACTCCGTGATCGGTGGCATCTATCCTACAATTTGCCTTATTAATCACAGCTGTCTTCCAAATGCTCACAATAGTTGGAACAGCGATACAAAGTGTGAAACCATCCACGCAATCCGTCACATCACTGCGGGGGAAGAAATTACCATCTCATACGACAAAGGCGGTCCCTCCGACTCCCGACACACCCATCTGAAAGATGCATTCGGCTTCGACTGCAATTGCAGTGTCTGCTCCCTCCCACTTCCCGAGCTCCAAACCAGCGACGCTCGCCGCCTCCAAATCCAACGTCTAGACGACGCAGTCGGTGATTCAGACTGCGTGATGAATAGGCCAGATGACTGTCTAGCAGATTGTCACTCCTTACTTCAAGTCCTTGAGGAGGAGTATCATGGTGGTGCTGGTGCCTTGATTGCTAGACTTTACTATGACGCCTTCCAAATTAGCATCACTCATGGCGACCAGGCTCGAGCGAGCGTTTTTGCGGAGAGGGGTCACAAATCGAGAGTAATTTGCGAGGGGGAGGATAGCCCGGAGACGCGGAAAGTGAAGAATTTGATGGAGAGACCAGCGGGCCACAGGAATTTCGGGGCTTCTACGAGGTGGAAGACTGCTAAAGGGCTGGTGCCGAAAGGGCTGGATGCTGGTGAATTTGAGAGGTGGTTGTGGAGACAAGGGAGGTAGGGTGTTGTTGGTCGGTGAAAACATGTTGCTGTGTAAAGCGCGCAGTACAATGATCCTGGATATGGAGAATTTACATCGGAAAATGGCCATAATGGTGTAAAGGTAGACTTCCGTTGAGCGTCCGACTGCTGGCTTGATATGAGTGTGTGTGCTGCATTGCGTCTGTCATTTCAATCCCAATTTTGTTTGCATTCACAGAGTCCGCAGCTGGATTTCATGGGAGAGGTTTCCTGGACCCATTCTCCCAGGAGGCCTAATAAAGCTTGGACCCCTTTTGATCCACTGCCGGTTCTCCACCACCCTCATGCCTAGGAGTAGTCTCCTGGGATAACTTTTCTAGGAGGGCCAGGATGGCCTAGTTGGAGTGGGTGGGGAGCCAGAAAGGGAGCCAGGGGTTACTAAAAATGGGGCAGGAGATTCCGAGATGACCAATGCAGCAAAAAGTAAAGCCCAGCAGTTCATCAGAAGAGAAGCCTATCTAGTACAAACGGTAGATCAACTGGCAATTATATCAAGCGGACCTTGCACTGATTATCCGCAAGAAATGACAGGATTATACTTATCGACTGATCTCGAATCCGGACCCTATAATCTAGATTCCTTGCATGAACCTGAGCTAACTCGAGATCTTCTGCCTCCCCACATGAAATGACCAAATACAACTGGCCAAGAGACAGAAAATACAGCGATGATATGGGCATTGAGAGACCGTGGGGATTCTCTCCCTTCGAAATACAATTTTAAGGGTGCTACCAAATTCTATCGCGCTGTGCTCTGCGCGTGAAGAGAATCAGGAATTTTTGTCACGTGATGCATAATGCGCGCGTGCACTTTCGGTCACGTGATATAGATACATTAGCCAACAGGAGCCGTCATCGTAAAAGTTGTAGTGCGTGAGGCACAGCCTCAGGCACATACCTCATAGGCATCTTCGACAGCTGAACCGGACTATGACACTCCTCAATTCTGCAGATTATATTGTGAATTCGGCCCGCGCTGATACTAGTGTTAAAGATCGTATAACGGAAGATCAATGTGCATTACCGAGACTCTTTTGTGACAAGCCCGGCGAGAAGACGGAGGCTATGAGTGCAGAATAAACCGTGAACATTTTTCTATCGGGCTCAACGAGGAACCTGAAGGGAGTAGAGATGTGAACACTAGAAAAACAAGACAGATCAGCAATGCTCCTTATTTTCAAAGTGGGGAGTGAACGACATCACCTGTAGTTGGCCGAGTATAATCGTTTCGGACAGAAGCAAATAGAAAGGGTTCTTTCGAGGTTTTGAAGTAGCAAGACAAGTGGAAGACCACCTCAGCATGAGGTAGTAGGCGATTATGTAATTGCGAATCTTCGTCATTTACGTGAACACACCATTAAGTGGAAATCTTCCATATATTCAATGTACACGCTTCATTCAATGCTTCATTCAGTGCTTCATTCAGTGCTTCATTTATGCTCCACCCAGTGCTTCATTCAGTGCCCTATCCAGTGCTCCATATATGCTCCATCCAATGTTTCATCCAGTGCTTCATTCAGTGCTTCATTCAGTGCTTCATTCAGTGCTCCATTCAGTGCTCCATTTATGCTCCACCCAGTGCTTCATTCAGTGCCCTATTCAGTGCTCCATATATGCTCCATCCAATGTTTCATCCAGTGCTTCATTCAGTGCTTCATCCAATGTTCCACTCAGTGCTCCATATATGCTCCATTCACTGTTCCACCCACTGCTCCACCCACTGCTCCATATATGCTCCATATATGCTTCACTCACTGCTCCACCCACTGCTTCGTTCAGTGCTTCATATATGCTCCACCCACTGCTCCATAACTGCTCCATATATGCTCCACCCACTGCTCCATAACTGCTCCATATATGCTCCACCCACTGCTTCGTTCAGTGCTTCGTTCAGTGCTTCATATATGCTTCACCCACTGCTTCACCCACTGCTCCACCCACTACTCCATATATGCTCCATATATGCTTCACCCACTGCTTCACCCACTGCTCCGTTCAATGCTCCATATATGCTTCGCCCACTGCTTCACTCACTGCTTCACTCACTGCTTCACTCACTGCTTCATCCACTGCTCCACCCACTGCTCCGTTCAGTGCTTCATATATGCTCCACCCAGTGCTTCATCCAATGCTCCATATATGCTCCATTCACTGTTCCACTCAGTGCTCCATTCAGTGCTCGATCCAGTGCTTCACTCAGTGCTCCATATATGCTTCATCCAATGCTCCACTCAGTGCTTCATCCAGTGCTTCATTCAGTGCTCCATCCAGTGTTTCACCCAGTGCTCCATTCAGTGCTTCATTCAGTGCTCCACCCAGTGCTCCATATATGCTCCATTCAGTGTTCCACCCAGTGTTCCACCCAATGCTCCATCCAATGTTCCACCCAGTGTTCCACCCAGTGCTCCATTCAGTGCTCCACCCAGTGCTTTATCCAGTGCTCTATTCAGTGCTTCATTCAATATTTCATTCAGTGCTTTATTCAGTACATTACTCACTGTTTCAATAAAAAAGACGCGTGCAAACGTGAACCGAAAGTAAACAGAAGATTTTAATGTTCGATCAGCTGACTGCGGGACGGGACGGAAAGTCACGTTACTTGAAATTGAACCAATCGAATTGAAGATTCTAGAATTTTTATTCTATTGTATTATAGAAGACACGTACACATCTGCAATTCGGGTTTTCGTGTTCGGTCACGTTATCGCGGTCACGTTACCGTGGAATTTCTGGACCAATCGGGTTGAAGCTTTGAAAAAAAGATATTCTGTTATATATTAGATATTAGATATTAGATAGACGGGAAGTCACGGGACAGCAGGTCACGTTACCGTGGAATTTCTGGACCAATCGGGTTGGAGCTTTGAAAAAAAGATATTCTGTTATATATTAGAAGTTGAAGATATGAATGATGGAAATCGTTCAAACAGCGTCTATTGAAATGGTAATACTTTTGAGCAGTAAATATGTTGATATAGTGGTATTGGTGCGCCACTAGAGTAGATTCCCATCCGCATGAGGGCTTCTCTGTCTGGCAACAGAATCATCATCGGACCAAAAAGAAGTTCCGTTTTTCCATTGAATGGAATATATAATCACGTGATGGAGCTAAGGAAGTTCTGGGCCTGGAGGCATTCTTGTTCCGTCACATGACTTGGCACCCTTTCCGCTGGTGATTTGTGTCAACCTGTGATCAGTCTCAAGGTAGTCCGCGTTTAAAGGTGAGAGCAGGTAAGGAGATTGTGTTACGATGTCAAGGAGCGTCTGGAACGATGTCTCTGATCGAGGGGACGTAGCCCGGTAAGAAAGACAAAAACGGTAACGAGGGTGAGATGAAACGGGTGCCCGATTTTAGGTCCTTTTTGACGCTTATATGGCAGCGTTGAGTGGTCTACTATATTTAGTATCCAGCCTATGTACCTCTCAGCGCTTGCGTCTTATATATATACATTGGCGAAGTGCAGAATCGTTTACCGGTCGATGTGAACGCTTGACATCAAGGCAAAAATCCAACATGGAATTTGTTAATTGCAAACGAGTTGTGTTTCAAGGAGTCGCGCGAGTATCTCTACAATCTATCTCGTTTTCCCTCGAAGGAATCGATGAAAACAAAGTTCTTAGGCTCACGAACACTTTTCTCGCCGAAGGATGTCTCCGTTACAAGGAGATGAATCATATTACTGCCCTAGTTGACGATCGCCGACTCAACGAAGCGTTACACAAGGCAAATCTTGACAGAGGAACTTTGTCGTTGACAAAGCCAAACAACGAAGAGCATCCCATGCTAGCGTTTCCCGCCAACTACACACTCTGTGGGCTTCAAGGACGACATCGAATTTTCGCTGGGCGAGAGATCCTCGTGGAAAACGATAGGTGGTGGACAGTACGCTTGTACATCCAAAGTAAGTGATCAAAATGCACACCAAATACCTTCGTTTTATCACTTCATCGGCATCCAATCAATATTAACTGCTTTGTTTTTCTTACCTCCAATTAGAAGAACGCTCCAATCCCAAAGACGTTCCCCGCGGCGAGGTAGTTCGAATGATCCGCATATGTCAAATCCACCGGTGCCCTTTAGAAGAAGAGACGAAGTGGTGGAATGAACTTACGCAGACAATGCAGCAGGATCTCAAGCAGCTCTTCAAGCATAAAAGTTTGATCAAGGAAATTAATCGATTGGCTCACATCCCTGGACTCTGGTCATTCATCAAGATAGGAACGCTTCGCAGAATTGCAACCTTGAATTGCCATGAGGTAAGATCAATCCGCTGGTAGGATTTGGCCAGTGTCGCGTTGATTCGAATAGGAGTTGGTTCACTGCCTTCAACATATCAGTACGGTCTGGCACCACATCGTGAGACATTTGGGTAGTGAGACCTGGACTGTCGACGATACGACTGTCGAATTTCTTCAACTCAGAGCGCCGGCGACATCAACGGAAGACCGTCAGTCGATTATAGACGCCATGGAAAGTGGGCTTCTGTTTCCACTCTTGGTTAATACTTGCACGAGGGCTGAATTACTCGAGACTCTTTTGGATATTCCCTGCCTGATACCTACCATCGAGACGTTACTGGACAACCTACTATACCTGAAACCTTGTGCGAGCGTGATGAAGGGTCTTCTGGACACAAAGACTCGCACAACAGTCAGACGATCTTATGAAGCTGCTTTCAGAAACCCTTCAACCCTCCTTGTTGAAGAGGCAGAGGGATCCTTTCGCACAGAGCATTCCAAGGCCGATAACGCTTTTGGGTCTTCCTACAAACAGTTATGGCTCTACTCGATGAGGCACTTCCCTGAAATGATCGATGTAGCTCCCAAAAAAGAATGTGGTCAACCAAACCCACCTCGAAAGGAACCGGATAGATGGCTTTGGTACAATTTTGCCGCAATGGCGAAGAGACTTGGCTTCGAGACAGCAGAAATTAATAGAGTCCTGTCCACGAATCCCGATGCGGCATTTGCGAGGAAGATGTTACTTAAAGCTAGGCCGAAAAATTGTTACTGCTATGACGAAGAACAATTTGAGCTTTTCACAAGCCAAATCTTGAAGATGTTTACCACAGCAAAAAAGCGAAGTCCTCCCCTTGACCGTGCGAGGGTGATCAAGACAAGGGACAGAGTTGCTCGAAGGCGCAGGTCTGGCCGACCGTACGAAGATTCCCAAAGTTTGGATAAGCATCTATTATTCAAACCGAATATCAACGATAGACACTTCTTGAGAGAATGCGAAGAGCCCACTACCTACTTCGTCAAGAGAGATTTTATTGCGTCCTTCTTTGGTATTGACGCCCAAGATGAACGGCAACCGACAAGCGAAAACGGCACAAATTTTGATGATGATGCAGACGGGAACATTGAATCAGACAATAGCTTTCATGACGCAGAAGAAGGTGACAAAGAGAGTTCACCATCACCGCGTTTTAAACCCTAATATACAATGCTTAATTCTGTGATTGTTGAACCTTTCAAATCGAATCCCTTCGCCCAAATCCCGTGTTCGTAAAATCCTTTGTTCCCAAAAATTCCCCTTGTTCGCCAAAAATCCCGTGTTCGCCAAAAATCCCTTGTTCCCAAAAATCCCTTGTTCGCCAAGATTCCCGTGTTCCCAAGATTCCCGTGTTCCCAAAATTCCCTTGTTCGCCAAAAATCCCGTGTTCCTAAAAATCCCGTGTTCCTAAAAATCCCGTGTTCCCAAAAATCCCGTGTTCCTAAAAATCCCGTGTTCCCAAAAATCCCGTGTTCCCAGAAATCCCTTGTTCCCCAAAAATCCCGTGTTCCTAAAAATCCCCTGTTCCTAAAAATCCCGTGTTCCCAGAAATCCCGTGTTCCTAAAAATCCCGTGTTCTCAAAAATCCCGTGTTCCCCAAAAATCCCGTGTTCCTAAAAATCCCTTGTTCCCCAAATATCATGACATGCGCTTGCTGGCAATCTCCCTACTCCATGTAACATGAAGTTTTGAAATTCATAAAACCCGGGAAGAAGAGGTGGAAGCCCGCCATTGTCAGCACCCGAAAATTAGCTGCCGAGCAGTTTTCTATAGGAAGGGTTACGCTGAATATTTCATTCCATCGTAAATATCGCATCCTATGCTGTTAATCCCCTACGAAGTTCTGAAATTGTCTCCTCATATCTCCGCAACTTGGTCTCACTCACATCTAATGCCAGACCAATCTCATGACGTACTTGCACTTCAGTGGAAGCCTTGAGCTTAAGATTATCAGAACGAATCAGTTCCAGGATAGCTGTAGCAAGATCTGACTCTCCGTTGCCGTAAAGACTAGTTCTATCATAGAACCTGCCTGACGTGGGCGAAGTGTCAGCCGATTGGAGTAGTTGCAGTTGAGAAGTCGTGCGGTTGGTCGGAGTCATGCGATCTCGTGAGTTGGGGGTCGGTAATGACGCTGTACGGTTCTCCTGCCTCTCTGTAAAGGACCGACCTGGAGTAGCAAATAATGACGTTCTTGCGGCCTTTCTCGCGTATTCTGGAAGTTGGCTTGAATGTGTGAACGGATCGTCCGTTGCGAATGTGGATCCAAGAGAATCTTTGTTACCATTGAGGTTATGATTCGAGTAGTCCCCACTGTCATTGTGATCCGGGACGCCTCTCAACATACCTTTCACCTTCGCTTTTGTAAACGGAGTCTCCAATATTTGCGATGGAGAATGTTGGTCTCCCCCGGCCGAGACGGCAGGCTGATCTGGCTTATTGGAGCTGGCACCTCTCTGTATTGGAGTTTGCGGAAATGGCGGAGGCTGAGCAAATTTCAACTGCTCTCGTACTCCAGCTTCGTCTTCCATCCAGAGAAGAAATCTGCACTGCTCCTCGCCGGATCTTGGACACCTCCAGACTGTATGTAACACGTCAGCTATTTACTGAGAGAAGATAGAAGGACAGCTTACACTTCATCCCCTTGTTGGGACCCCTTTTCTTTGTTGTACGACTCACCGCTGCCACTTCACACTCGCAGTGCCATCTTCCTTTGACCAAAGCCCCCCGGCCAAGTTTCGATTCTCGATAGGTCTCCGAAGACATAGTGCGGTAATGATTGTTATCCCCACAATGTTCGTAACCTTAAGCTAATAATAGGCTGCTGGAAGGAATTTTGCAGATTCTCGAGACAGTGTAAGGATACCGTCGTGTCTGCAAAGTGCAATTACATACCAAACGCTGTGCGTGATTTGTAGCCTAGAAAGCGAGCGGGCGCCGATTCTCATGCGCTGGTCCGCACAAAATATTTCCCGCTCGTTTAATAGACGAGATTGCAGGTGTTTTTTGAGCGAAGCTTCTAAAAATCTTGCGCCTTTAAGCAAAAGGTTATACTATTTGGTCCTGATATGCCGAGCACTCAAATGGTTCTAGCGCCCAGATACCTAGTCTAAGCCTGACGCGTCATTTCTCTCTCACGGTTAGGGTTCGGGTGGTTAGGTGGTTAGGGTGCGCGTCTGCTCCCCTCCGATGGTTAGGGTTAGGGTTAGGGTTAGGGTTTCCTAACCAACAGACTTCCTGTGACGACGGCGGCGTGGTGGTAACGAGAATATGGTAGAACGAGTTCTCATGACGGGGAGGGTGTCCCCTATATAGCGTGTGTCCAGGGTCCACACTAAACGTTACAGCTGTGCCCACTTTCACTACAGGTGTGACCACCTTCCCCTCAGCGCCAGCAAGTAGGTTGTCATGGCCACAGCTGTAGCCCATGATGGTGTCTGCGTGCCAGACAGTCTGACACGGCGCTACTCTGCTCTGTGCCAGCAACCTATTAGAAGGAGCGAAAAGAGGGATTGGTAATCTTGTCTTTGTCACTTTACACCAGAAACGACCACTGCGTGCTGCGTGTCAGCGTGTCAGGGGAAAAACCCCTCCCCTCCTCCCTTCTTAGAACCTGAATCTTTGCGTCGGCACCGCGCCCAAGTTTCCGCACCATTACCATCAGGCCCACTACGCGCCCATCACCGCTCCTCCGCAGGTGGACACACTGTAGGAAGTTGCAGTCGAAGTTGTGTAGGTGGGCTGGGGTTGCAGAGA
>JAABVA010000854.1_pt1 | contig 35194 bp, 32 predicted proteins | sample 5560331 | NCBI WGS metagenome assembly JAABVA01 (sample SAMN12812661, study PRJNA571458) | rock metagenome | isolation source: Antarctica rocks | place: Antarctica: Victoria Land, Mt New Zealand sud | collected 2016-01-07 | reverse complement strand
ATCCGAATCAGGTCCTGCAGGAGGGTGACCAGCTCGGTGGCGTCGACGAGATCGAGGGCCTCGGCGACGCCGGGGCGGTGGGCGGGGGCGTCGACGAGGGCGGTCACAGTCCGCACCGTAGGGGCCGGTGTGGCTGCCGAGTGCTGTCGTCCCCCGCTCGGACGTTCCCCGGCGAGGCTCGTGCGCCGGGCGGCCGTCGTGTGCTGCCCGCAGCGGTGGTGGGCGCGCAGGCGGCGCGGTGGCGGGTGACCGCCTGGCCCGGTCGTGTGGACCAGGCCGGGCGCGCGGCCGGCGGTCAGCTGCGGACGAGCCCGCGGAGCCGGTCGTGCGCGCCCCCCATCACCGTCGCGCCGCGCAGCAGCGACTTCGGGAATCGCGCGACGACGGTGTAGTTCGTGTCGACCACGTTGGCGATCGGCGTCGTGGCCACCTGGGAGACCAGCTGGTAGGCGTCCAGCTCACCGAGACCGGTGAGCTCGGCCACCCAGCGGACCAGCTGGGTGTGCGCGATGCGGAAGGCGTCCTCCAGCGGCCGCGCGGAGCCGGTCGTCATGAGGTGGGTGTCGTCCTCCAGGCGCGGCCACGGGGTCAGCTGCCCCGCGACGACGTCCACGACCAGGCTGCTCGTCATCGCACACTCGACCGCGACACCGCACGTCTCGCCCTCGCCCTGGCGGGCATGGCCGTCACCGAGGGAGAGCAGTGCTCCCTCGACGTTCACGCCGAAGTAGGCGGTCGTGCCGGCGCGCATCTCGGGGGTGTCCACGTTCCCGCCCCAGTCACCCGGGGTTAGGCTGGACCGCACGTCGCCCAGCCCGGGTGCGACGCCGACCGTGCCGTGCATCGGGTCCAGCGGGAGGTCGGCCGTCCAGTCGGAGTCCAGCGCCGCATAGCGGACCAGGCGTTCGGTGAGGTCGAGGGAGTAGATCCAGGTCCGTTCGGCCAGTGCCGGCTGGAGTCCCGCGGTCAGCCCGGTCCCGGTGAGGGACCCGAAGAACGGGACGGTCGAGCTGACACCCCAGGTGTACGTCGGCTCGATCGACACGAAGTGCACGGCGACGGTGTCCCCCGGGTGGGCGCCCTCGACGAAGAACGGGCCGGTCTGCGGGTTGAGGTAGCGCGGGTCGGTGACCGCGCTCGGCAGGTGCGCGGTGCTCGTCACCCGCCCGGCGAAGCAGTCCAGCGTCGACGTGCGCAGCAGCGTCCGCGGCCGCAGCGTCGTCACCGGCTCGGCGCCGCCGAAGGTGTACACGCCGCGCGCGGGATCGGCGTCGGGATCGACGTGCCAGCTGACCTCGGGTGTGCTCCCCGCCTGCGGCGACGGGTCGGTTCGAGCCGTGGTCTCGTCTCGCGTCATGGGGTGATCCTGGCGGACCGGTCGACGCACCCGACAGTCCTGGCTGAGCGTGGCTGCGGGCCGGTGGGTTGGGTTGCGGTGGCTGGGGTTCAGGGCGGACACGTCGACGACGACATGGGACAGGTGGGACGCGAGTGGCGCCTCAGTCGCCCCATCCGTCCCACCTCGTCGCGGACGTGCTCGCTCAGGCCGCCCCCGCGCACGCTCTTGACATCGGCCGAACGGCGGTAGACACTCCTAACAGTGTTAGGCACCCAGTGTTAGGCACAACGACCCGGGACCGTCGGCTGGACCGGCGGCGGGCGACCCGTGCCGAGATCGTCGAGGCGGCGTGGGAGCTCGCCGCGGTGGACGGTCTCGCCGGGCTGTCGCTGCGGGACGTCGCTCGCCGGGTCGGCATGCAGGCGCCGTCCCTGTACTCCTACTTCGACTCGAAGAACGCCATCTTCGACGCCATGTTCGCCCAGGGGGCCGCTGAGTTCCTCGAGTCCCGGTTGGCTCTCCCGTCGACCGGGGACCCGCTCACCGACCTGAGGGCCGGGCTGCACCAGTTCGCGCGCTTCTGCACCGAGAACCCGGTGCGCTACCAGCTCCTGTTCCAGCGCACGATCCCCGGCTTCGAGCTCTCCCCCGAGTCGTTCGCGATCTCTGTCAGGGGCCTGCAGGCCACCCAGTCCCAGCTCGCCGACGTGGGCGTCACCGACCCGCGGGAGCTCGACCTGCTCACCGCGATCGGTACCGGTCTGGTCGACCAGCAGATCTCCAACGACCCCGGCGGAGACCGGTGGACCCGCCTCATCGACGAGGCCGCCGAGATGTTCGTCGCGCACGTGTCCACCCGGGACAGACCGGGACAGCCCAGGAAGAGGCAGGTTCGCTCATGACGATCACGTCGACGGTGCCGCGACAGGCGACGGCCCTCACGCACGCGGAGGCGGCCGTGCTGGCCACCGCCGTCAACGACCGGTTCGCGGAGCTGGCCGCCGGGCTCACGCCGGCGGACTGGTCGCGGCCGACCGACTGCTCCTCGTGGGACGTCCGCGCGCTGAGCTCCCACGTGCTCGGGATGATGGAGGCCAACGTCTCCGTCCCGCGGTTCGTCCATGACCTCCGCCGCGGGAAGGCCGTGGCCGCCGCCCGCGCGGACCTGCCCACCATGACCGACGGCATGACCGAGGTGCAGGTCAGCGAGCGCGCGGACCTCGCCCCGGCCGTGATCGCCGCCCGGCTCACCGCCCTCGCACCCCGGGCGGCGCGCGCCAGGACCAGCCTGCCTGGGCTCCTGCGCCGGGTTCCCATGAAGATCGAGGTCGCGCCGGGGGTCCACGAGCCGTGGAAGCTCGGGTACCTGTTCGACACGATCATGACCAGGGACACGTGGATGCACCGGATCGACGTCTCCCGCGCCGTCGGGCGACCGCTCGTACTCACCCCCGAGCACGACGGCCGGATCGTCGCCGACGTGGTCGCGGAATGGGCGCGACGCCATGGCCGGCCGTTCCGCCTGCACCTCGAGGGTCCCGCGGGCGGCGACTTCACCGGCCCCGCCACGAGCCCGACCGGTCCCGATACCGCCGGCGGCGAAGCCCGTCACGTCGAGGAGCACACCCTGGACGCGGTCGAGTTCTGCCGGATCCTGTCCGGCCGCGGGACGGGGACCGGCCTGCTGGCCCAGCTCGTGCCTTTCTGAGCAGGAGGACGACTCGGCATCGGAGCAGACCGGGGACGGCGTCGACACGCACGGCCGCCGGGTCGGTCACCGGCTCGTCCGGTCACCGGCGTACGGCGACCCGACAGCGTCCGGGGTCCGTCCGCTGAACCCGGTCACGAGTGCGGTGAGGGTGCTGCGCCAGACGTCCGCCGCCCGCCCGGGGGGCAGCTGATCGCGGATCTCGACCGCGGCCAGGCCCTCGCACAAGAGGTGTCCCGGGCGGTCCGGGCGCTGCTCGCCGGCGGCTGGATCATGGTCGGCCACGGCAGGTACGGGACCGATCCCGTCGACGACGCCATCAGCCGCTTCAAGACCGTCGCCTACGGCGGCACCGCGCTCGACGACGAGCAGACGCAGACCCTGCTGCGCACTGCCGGCTTCGCCGACGTCGCGACGATCCCCACCCCACCGGGCGCCCCGGCCGTCACCGTCGGCCGCAAACGGCCAGCCTGAGCAGGGCTTCCTGGCTCGTGCCCTACCCGGGACGTCACCGAGCTCGAACGTCACCGAGCTCGACAGTCACCGACCCGGAATCCCACCGACCCCGGAACCTGACCGACCCCGAACGTCAACGATCGACCGACCCAGGAGACACCCCATGAGCACGACGCTGCAGCGACCCCTGACCGGGACAGCTCTGCTGGCCGGACTCGCCCTGCTGACCTCCTGTGCGAGCGGGGCCCCGGCCAGGGCACCCGTCGGACCGGGTGCGGGACCGGCTGCCTCGGCCTCGGCGCGGCCGGCTGTCACGACCGCTGCTCTCGGCGCTGCCACCGCCGTCCCCGTGACGGCTGCGGTGGCGTCGGGGGTCGGCGTCCCGCGGACCGGGGCCGCCGGTCCTCCGGGCTCGGCGTCGGCGTCCGCGGACGACCCCGGCCCGGCAGTGACCCCGGTCGCCGCGCCCGCCGGGCGGGCGACGACGGCGTGCTCGGTGATCACCCGTCAGGACGTCCGATCCGTGCTCGGAGCCGACCCCGGCGCCGGTACCTACGACACCTCGCACACCCTGTCCGGCCGGTGCGTCTACAACGGGAAGGCCTCCGCCGTCCTCGTGTTCGTGATCTCCGGTGGCTTCGGAGCGAGCTATTTCGCCGCCTTCCCGGCCCGGATGAAGGCCTCGGGCGCAGGCGACCCCGTCGACGTGCCCGGGGTCGGTGACCGCGCATACGGCGTCTTCCACGCGGGCGGCTCCTCGATCGTGTTCCGCAAAGGTTCCGTCGTCGTCACTGCCTCCGTCCTGCACCCCCTCGACCACAGCACCAGCCGAGCCCAGGTCACCGCCCTGGCGAAGATCGCCGCCGGCCGGCTGTGACGGCCGGCGCCGTCGCCGCGGCACGGCTGTGACGGTGGTCGGGTCAGTCCCGCTGCCGGCCGGCCACCGCGGTCAGGCGCCCGACCGGCCGGGGGCTGCGCGCAGCGCGGTGAACACCGCCGCGATGTCCTCGCCGCCGTGGCCGGCGTCGCTGGCCTCCCGGTAGGTCGACTGCACCGCCCGGATGAGTGTCGGGTCGACGCCCGCCCCCTCGATGGCCGTCCGGATGAGGCCGAGGTCTTTCAGCACCCCGTCCAGGGCGAACTGGGGCGGGAACTCCCCAGCCAGCATGGCGTGACCCTTCAGGTGCGCGTACGGGGCGTCGGACTGGCCGCCATCGATCGCGTCGAGGAACAGCTGCGGGTCCAGACCGAGACCGTCGGCGAGCGCGAGGGACTGGGCGACGGCGGCGGTCAGCGACCCGACCCAGGCGTTGCAGACGAGCTTCAGCGCGGTGCCCTGACCGACCTCGTCGCCGACCCAGATCGTCTTCGACCCCATCGCGTCGAGCGCCTGCTGGACGTGCGGTCGCAGGGCCGGGTCGCCCGACGCGAGCAGCACCAGCTTCCCTTGCTCGGCGGGCGCCTTCGTGCCGAGCACCGGGACGTCGAGCAGGTGCAGCCCCCGGTCGGCGGCCAGGCGCGCGACCCGCGCCGTCCCGTCCAGGCCGATCGTGGACGACTGCAGCCACACCGCGGACGGGCCGATGGCGCCGGCCATCTCGTCGGCGACCTCGAGCACCGAGTCGGCGTCGAACAGCATGGTCAGCACGACATCAGCGCCGTCCACCGCCGCGGCCGGGTCGCGGGCGACGGTCGCGCCGTCTCCGACCAGGGCCTCCGCCCGGTCCGGCGACCGGTTCCACGCCGTCACCTCGATGCCGGCGCGCAGCAGCGAGCGGGCCATGCCGGCCCCCATCGTCCCGATCCCCAGCACCGCGACCCGCATCGTCCGCCTCCACCCGTGACACCCCCGGACACCCCGGCCGGCGGGCGGGGTGCGGCCGGGGCCGGGGCCAGTGTCGCGTGGCCGCGGGCGTCGGCAGCTGCGGCACTCGGCGGGACCGGGTCGCGAGGCGCCCTACTGTCGGCCGCCGTGAGCACCGGAGCCACCGAGACCGCCGCGACGACCGAGACCAACGTGACCGCCGAGAGCCCCGTGAGCACCGGAGCCACCGAGACCGCCGCGACGACCGAGACCAACGTGACCGCCGAGAGCACCGAGAGCACCGCTCCCGCCGACAGCACCGTTCTCACCGAGAATGCCGAGACCGCCGCTCCCGCCGAGAGCACCGTGTCCGCTCTCCCGCGGCCGGAGTACCCGCGTCCGCAGTTCGTCCGCGCGGACTGGCTCTGTCTCAACGGCAACTGGGAGTTCGAGGTCGACAGCCAGGACTCCGGGCTCGAGCGCGGCCTGCTCGACCGGCCGCTGGCGTCACGCATCACGGTCCCGTTCGCGCCCGAGTCGACCCTGTCCGGCATCGGGGACACCGACTACCTGGAGGCGGTCTGGTACCGGCGGACCGTCGAGATCCCTGTGGCCTGGGCCGGCAGGAAGGTGCTGCTGCACTTCGGTGCGGTCGACCACGACGCGACGGTGTGGGTCGACGGGGCCGAGGTCGCGCGCCACCGCGGCGGGTGGACGCCGTTCACCGCCGACCTCGGTGCCCGCACCGGCTCGTTCGACGTGGTGGTGCGGGCCCGCGACAGCCACCGGGGCCCGCAGGCGCGGGGCAAGCAGTCCCGTGCGTGGGCCAACCAGGACTGCGACTACACCCGCAGCACGGGGATCTGGCAGACGGTGTGGCTGGAGCCGGTGCCCGCGACCCATCTCCGTCGGGCCCGGATCACCCCGGACCTCGCCGGGTCGGTCTTCGACGTCGAGCAGCCGCTGTCCGGCAGCCGCTCGGGCTGCCACGTCCGCGCCACCGTGAGCGACGGCGCCGGCGACGTGGTGTCGACCACGGTCCGCGCCGACCTCGACCTCACCCCGCGGCTGCGCCTCCTCCTGCCGCCGGACCGGGTGCGGACGTGGTCACCGGCGGACCCGCACCTCTACGGGCTGCGCCTGGAGCTGCTGGACGACACGGGCGCCGTCGTGGACACCGTGACCTCCTACGCCGGTCTGCGGTCGGTGGCGATCGACGGCATGACGGTGCTCCTGAACGGTGAACCGCTGTTCCAGCGGCTCGTGCTGGACCAGGGCTGGTACCCCGACGGGCTGCTCACCGCACCCGACGACGCCGCACTTGCCCGCGACATCACCCTCGCCATGGCGGCCGGGTTCAACGGCGCCCGGCTGCACCAGAAGGTGTTCGAGGAGCGCTTCCTCTTCCACGCCGACACCCTCGGCTACCTCGTCTGGGGGGAGTTCGGGGACTGGGGCGCCCGCGACGGCACCGTCACCGCCGACGGCGAGCACCAGCACCCGACAGCGTCGTTCGTCACGCAGTGGCTGGAGGCCCTCGAACGCGACTACTCCCACCCGAGCATCGTCGGCTGGTGCGGGCTCAACGAGACCCACCAGCCGCTGACCAACCGGATCCAGGTCCTCGACGACGTGACCCGCGGGGTGTTCCTCGCCGCCAAGGCCATGGACACGACGAGGCCGGTGCTGGACGCGTCGGGCTACTCCCACCGCGTCGCCGAGTCCGACGTCTGGGACTGCCACGACTACGAGCAGGACCCGGCCGCCTTCGCCGCCGCGATGGCGGGGCTGGCCGACGGCCGCCCCGACGAGAACACCGGCCCCCACGGTGAGTCCTGGTCGCTGCCGTGGTCCGGACAGCCGTGGTTCTGCAGCGAGTTCGGCGGCATCTGGTGGCGTCCGGGCGGACACGCCAGTGGGGACAGGGGTCCCGACGCGTCGTGGGGCTACGGCCGGGCCCCGGCGAGCGAGGAGGAGTTCCACCTCCGGTTCGCCGGGCTCACCGGCGCGCTCCTCGAGAACCCGCTCGTGTTCGGCTACTGCTACACCCAGCTGACCGACGTCTTCCAGGAGCAGAACGGGATGTACTCCTTCGACCGCTCCGAGAAGCTCGACGTCAGCCGGGTCCGCGACGCCCAGCGCCGACCGGCCGCCATCGAGATCCGGCGCGACACCCGACGCTGACGGTGGCCCCGGCGGGCGCCGGGCGCCTCACTCCTCGCCCATCACCAGGCCCTCGATGGTGTGCTTTTGGGTGATCGGGACCAGGGTGTCCACGACCGGGCAGTGCAGGTGCGCGCGGACCCGCTCCGGCAGGGATTCCCAGTACCCATGGGTGACCGCGAGGTCGTGGTGGGCGGCGTTGTCCGCCTCCGGTCCGTCGACCCCGAGGACGAGCACCGGCCGGCTCTTCTGTGAGTGGTTCGTCGTCCCGCGGTGGATGGTGAGCGCCGAGCGGGCAGAGATGTCGCCCAGCTTCGGGTACTTGCGCACCGCGAGCTCCTCGTAGCGGCCCCACAGGCTCTTCGCCGGGAACATGCCGTGGTCGAACTCGGGTCCGTCGTCGAACTGGGTGCCCGGCGCGATCTCGAAGGGCCCCATGTCCGGCTCGGTGTCCACGGTCGTGACGTTGAAGGCGAGGGAGGTCAGGCGCCGCTCCTCGCGGGTCTCGCGGGGGCTCGGGAAGTCGCGGTGCCAGGGCTGGTCGATGGCGCCCGGGAACGGGATGTCGAAGCCCACCTCGACGATCGCGTAGTCCGGCCCGAGGACGGCTTCGGACACCGCCCGGACCCACGGGTGGTCGACGAGGTCGACGAACCCGCGCAGGGCCTCCGGGTGGATCTCGACGTACCACCGGTTGCGCCCGCGGCTCACCGAGCCGCCGGGGCGGGCATGGGCTTCGGCGAACGCCGCCTCGACGTCCTCACCGAGGCGCTGGCCCCACTCCCGCGGGAACGCACCGGGCAGCCCGCACACCCCGTCGGTCTGGATGAGGCGCCGGAGCCCGGCGCGGGCCTCGTCGGTGCCGAGAGCCTGGTCGGCCGCCTTCTCGATCGCCGCCGTCATCTCGGTCTCGGTCCGGTGCGCGGTCTCGACCACGTCGACCTCCTCGTCGGTGGTGCTGCCCGCTCCCGCCGGACCGGCTGCAGCCTCAGCGCCAGTCTGCACCTCTGCCCGCATGGAGTCCTGCGACAGCGGGCCCCGATCGCAGGCTCCGATCGCAAGACCCCGACCCGACGTCAGGACCTCGGTGCGGGCACGGCCAGACCGAGGTGGTCGCGCAGGGTCCGCCCCGCGTAGTCGCTGCGGAAGGTGCCGCGTTCCTGCAGCAGTGGGACCACGCTGTCGGCGAACTCGTCGAGGCCACCGGGGACGAGGTGCGGCACCAGGATGAAGCCGTCGCAGACGTCGGACTGGACGGCGTCGTCGATGGCCGCCGCCACGCTCGCCGGTGTCCCGACGAAGGTCTGCCGGGCACTGACCTCGATCAGCAGCTCACGGATCGACAGGCCGCCCGCGGCGGCCCGCTCGCGCCACTCCCGTGCCGTCGCCATCGGGTCGCGGTGCATCCGGACGCTGGCGCGGCCGCGCGCGATGGTGTGCTCGCCGGGGTCCGGGTCGATCTCCGGGAGCGGACCGTCGGGGTCGTAGGCCGACAGATCCCGGTTCCACAGCTGCTCGAGCAGCTTGATGGCCGTCTGGCCGCTGACCTGCTGGGCGCGGACAACGCGCGCGGCCTCCTCGGCCGCCGCCTCGGTGTCCCCGAGGGCGAAGGTGGCCGCGGGCAGCACGAGCAGCTCGTCGCGGCGGCGGCCGTAGCGGGCGAGGCGGCCCTTCACGTCGGCGTGGAACGCCTGCCCCGCTGCCCGTTCGCCGTGTCGGGTGAAGATCGCGTCCGCCGTGGCCGCGGCGAACTCGCGACCCTCCTCGGAGTCCCCGGCCTGGAAGACGACCGGTCGGCCCTGCGGGCTGCGCGGCACGCCGAACTGCCCGGCCACGTCGAAGTGCTCGTCACGGTGGACGAAGGCGCCGGCGTCGGCGTCGGCGTCGCGGAGGAACATCCCGGACGCCCTGTCCGCGACGATCTCGTCGCCCCGCCAGGAGTCGAAGAGCTCCGAGGCGGTCTGGAGGAACTGCCGGGCCCGGGAGTAGCGCTGGTCGGCGGGCAGGAAGCCGCCGCGCCGGAAGTTCTCGCCGGTGAAGGCGTCCCACGAGGTGACGACGTTCCAGGCGGCCCGGCCGGCCGACAGGTGGTCGAGGGTGGCGAACTGGCGGGCGACCTCGTAGGGCTCGTTGAACGTCGAGCTGATCGTCCCGGTGAGCCCGATGCGCTCGGTGACCGCTGCCAGCGCCGCGAGCACGGTGAAGGTGTCCGGGCGGCCGACGACGTCCAGGTCGTAGATCAGCCCACCCTGCTCGCGCAGCCGCAGACCCTCGGCCAGGAAGAAGAAGTCGAATTTCGCGCGTTCCGCCGTCCGGGCGAGGTGGACGAAGGACGAGAAGTCGATCTGGCTGCCGGCCGCCGGGTCGCTCCACACCGTCGTGTTGTTCACGCCCGGGAAGTGCGCCGCGAGGTGGATCTCCTTGCGCGGCCGGCTCGTCGTGGCGGTGCTCATCGGGGTCTCCTCCAGCCGGCGTTCAGGCGGACGCGTAGCGGTTGGCCGGCCGCGGGAGTCCGAGGCGCTCCCGCAGGGTCCGGGCCGGCGGGCCGGGCGGGAGCACGCCGCGGCGCTGCAGCTCCGGGACGAGACCGCGGGTGACGGCGAACAGGTCGTCCGGGATGACGGCGGGACGCAGCCGGAAGCCGGTGAGACCTGCGTCCTGCCAGTCCTGCAGCTGATCGGCGAGCCCGGCCGGCGTCCCGACGAAGACCGCGGCGGCACTCGCGAACCGCTCGCCCGCCCGCTCGTCCAGACGGGCCGCCCGTTCGGCCGCGGCCCGCGGGTCGGCGTCGAGGACCACCGCGAGGTCGGCGAACACGTGGACGGTCTGCTCGGAGCGGCCGGCGCGGGCCTGCTCGGCCCGCACCTCGGCGACGGCCGCGGCGGCGTCGGCGACGTCGGTCGGCGTCACGAACACGAGGTCCGCGCTCCGACCGGCGAGACGGAAACCGGCTGCGTCCTGCGCGAGCGTGCTCACGACCGGCTGACCCTGCGGCGGTCGCGGGGTGATCGACGGTCCGCGGACGCTGAACGTCGCGCCCACGAAGTCGATGCGGTGCAGCTTGTCGCGGTCCACGAAGCGGCCGGTGGCGACGTCACGGATCTCGGCGTCGTCCTCCCAGCTGTCCCAGAGCCGGCGCCACACCTCGACGTGGTCGGCCGCCTCCTCGGCGAGGGCGTCGGCCAGCGCGCCCGCCGCCGCCGTCCCGGCGGCTCTCCCCGCCGCCGCCGTCCCGGCGGCTTTCCCCGCCGCCGCGGCCGTCCCCACCGTCGCGGGCATGCTCCGGCGTCCGAACAGCGCCGCCTCGTCCGGCCGGGCCGACACCTGCACCTGGACACCCGCTCGACCACCGCTGACGTGGTCCAGGGTCGCGATCGCCTTCGACACGTGGAAGGGCTCGGTGTGGGTCACCACGACCGTCGGGACCAGGCCGATCGCCGTGGTGGCCGGCGCGACCCGGGCCGCCACCAGGACCGCGTCGAGGCGGCCGCGGACCCGGTCGGTCCGCCCGTCCGGCCCGTCCGGGTCGGTCGACTGCAGGCCGGGTGCGTCCTGGAAGGTCACCAGGTCCAGTCGGCCCCGCTCGGCCTCGCCGACGACCCGGACCCAGTGCGCCGCCGTGAACAGCTCCGCGCCGCTCGGCGCCGACGGCTCGCGCCAGGCCGCCGGGTGCCAGCCGGCTGCGTCCAGGGCCACCGCCAGGTGCAGTGGTCGGTCGGCTGCGGACACGGTCGTCCTCCGGTCGGGTCGGCGGGTCTGGCGGGCGAGGCGGCGGGGCGGGCGGGCAGGTCGGGGTGGGACGCGGGTCGGACCGGCTGGTCGCGTCGGGCGGGCGCGGGTCGGTCGGGCTGGACAACGCCGGGCACCGGGGGAGCTATTCTGCCGACCCGCAGCGGCGCGCTCGCCGCGAGGGCGGCGTGGCCGAGCGCGGGCGCCGGGTCGCGTCGCTCCGAGGACCCCAGCCGGTCGTGTCGGTGCCTCGCGGGACGATGGCAACATGCCGCTGCTGCCGCCGCCTCCGCCGGGTCGACCCGCCGTCGTCGACTGGGTCCGCGAGCACCTCGGGCACCTCTCCTGCGACGAGGTGGAGCCGTCGCCCATCCCGGGCGGGCAGTCCGCGGCGGACACCGCCCTGGCGGCCCTGGACGTCACCGGGTACGCCGCGCGGCGCAGTGAGGTCTTCCCGGTCAGCCGCCGCGGCGCGAGCCGGATGTCCCCGTACATCCGCCACGGGCTCCTGCCGCTGCCGACGGTCTGGGAGGCGGTCGCCGGCGCGCCCGCCCGCGACCGCCAGAAGTACCGCGACGAGCTGCTCTGGCAGGAGTACGCGCGCCACGTCTACGCCCGGGTCGGCCGGGCCAACGGCGAGCCGCTCCGGTTCGCGCCGCCCGTCGGCACGGCGGCGTGGCCGGGCAGCCCATGGCCGGCGGAGATGGCGTGCATGGACGCCACCACCACCGAGCTGCACGACGAGGGCTGGCTGGTCAACCAGACGCGCATGTGGCTCAGCTCGCAGTACACCGTCCGCGCCGGTGGAGACTGGCGGGTCGGGGAGCAGGAGATGTACGCCCACCTGCTCGACGGCTCGCGGGCGGCGAACCGGCTCGGCTGGCAGTGGACCTTGGGAATGGGCACCGGCAAGGTGTACGGGTTCAGCCGCTGGCAGGTCGAGAAGCGCGCCCCCGGCCTCTGTCGGGACTGCCCGCTCCGGCGGGCGTGCCCGATCGAGGACCGGCCGTCGGCGACGGCCGGTCCCCGCCTGGACACCGAGACCGGGCTGGCCGGCGGCCCCACCGACGGCGGTCCGAGCGTCCCCGCCGTCAGCGGCGTCCCGGAGGCGGTCTGGCTCACCGCGGAGTCCCTCGGGGACACCGACCCGGCGCTGGCAGCGCACCCGGACCTGCCGGCGGTGTTCGTGTTCGACGAGGCGCTGCTCACCCGGCTGCAGCTGTCGGGCAAGCGGCTGGTGTTCATGGCCGAGGCCCTCGCCGAGCTCGGGGCGGAGGTGCGCCTCGGGGACCCGGTGGTCGAGCTGCGCGGCCGGCCGCTCGCGACCACCTGGACCTACGTGCCCGGGTGGAAGCGGCGGGCGCCCCAGCTGGACGTCGTGGCGCTGCACCCCTGGCCGTGGCTGCGCCGCCCGGGCAGCGGCTCACTGCGGTCGTTCTCGGCCTGGGCGCACTGACGCCGCTGTCGAGCGGTGCGTCGGCCGGTCGGCTCTCGGCCGGTCCGTCGGTCGTTGGTCAGGTCGGTCGGTTCAGCGCTCGTGCAGCACCCGGACGTTCCAGGGACCGAGGCGCAGCAGGTCGCCCTGCGCCTGGGGCTCGCCGGACACCGCATCGGTCACCGACGCGGGGAGCGGCAGCTCGGCCGGGGTCCAGGACCAGTTGTGCACGAAGTGGATCGTCGTCCCGTCCGGGCACGTCGCCGACGTCGAGGTCACCGACGGCGGCGTCCGGTGCCACCCGGTGTTCAGTCCGGGCACCAGCCAGGTGAACAGTGCCATGGCCAGCTCCGGGTTCGGGACGGTCCCGACCGTCGTGACCCGGCCCGCACCGTGGGCCCGGGTCGTGACCGCGGCCCAGCGACCGAAGTGCGGGTGGTCGTAGCCGACCAGCACGTCGGCAGTCTTTTGTCCGGGGTCCCCCGGTCGGGCGCCGTCGGGCGCAGGGGCGTCCGGCCTGGACGCGACGACAGGAGCCCCCTCGACCGGCGCCTCGTCGACCTGTGCCGAGTCCAGCTGCGCCGTGTCGACCTGCAGACCGTCGATCCAGCGGGTCGCGCGGCACCCGGGCGGCAGGTCGAAGCCCGCCGCTGAGCCGGGCGTCACGGCGACGTCGCTGTCGATGTTGCTGAACTCGTCGTACCAGGTGCCCGCCGCGTCCGCGAGACGCCCCGGTGCGACCTCGTGCCGGGCCCGCGCCTCCTGGTCGCCGTAGCCGGTCCGGGGTCCGAGCACGAGGTGCCCGCCGGCGGCCGCGTACGCCGCGAGGAGGTCCAGGGTGGCGTCGTCGGCGATGTACAGCCCGGGCACGACGAGCACCGGGTGCGCGGCCGCGAGGGCGGCGGCTGCCGGGCCGGGGTCGGGGTCGGGGTCGGGTGAGCCGAGCTGGCCGACGTGCAGCAGCCGCACCTGGGCGCCGGCGTCGAAGGCCCCCCGGTAGAACGGGTCCAGGATCTGCCGGTAGCTCGCCTCGTCGGCCACGTCCCCCGCCCGGGACAGCGGTGGGTACCCCGCCATCGCCCACGCGCTCGGGGTCGACCAGACGATCGTGACGTCGTGGTCGGGGACGGCACCGGCCACCAGGTCCCCGGCGGCCTCGAGCTCCGCGCCCAGCGCGGCGAGCTCCCGGTACACCCGCCCGGGCCGCCCACTGTGCGGCAGCACGCCACCCCAGTAGGTCTCCGACCCCTCGTGCAGCGTCCGCCAGTGCCAGTACTCGATCATCGAGGCACCCCGGGCCGCGAGCGCCCACCCCGCCTGGCGCCACTGACCGTCGTAGGCGGGCCGGTTGACCCACGGCATCCCGATCGACTGGGCATCGGTCTCGGCGACCAGGAACCGCTCCTGGCGCGAGGCGAACATGCGGTCCGCGCTCTGGTAGAGCGCCCAGGTGCTCTGGGTCGTCCAGCCCTGCACCAGCTCGCGGTCGTCCGGCGCGGGCAGCGCGAGCCCGTCCTGCATCGTGTAGTACGTGTTGCCCATCGTCAGGTCCAGGGCGGCTGTCAGCTGGTCGTCCTCGACGGCCGGACGGTCGTAGCTCAGGCAGGTCGACACGAACCGGTCGCCGGCGTACTCGCGGACGACGCCCGCCTGCCAGGTGATGAACTCGGTGGTCAGCCGCGCCTGGAACCGGCGCCACGCGAGGTCGTACTGCGGCTGGGCGTTGCCGTCGGGCGGCCAGAGGTCGGCCCAGGTGGACAGGCGGTGCGACCAGTAGACGAGCCCCCACTCCCGGTTGAGGGTCTCGACGTCGCCGTAGCGATCGCGGAGGTCGTCGACGAAGCGCTGGAAGACGCCGTGGTTGTGCAGCAGGTGCAGTCCGGGCTCGTTGTCGACCTGGAACCCGATGACGGCCGGGTGGTCGGCATAGCGGCCGAGGATGGCCCGGACGACGCGCTCGGCGTGGAACAGGAACGCGGGGTGGGTGGTGTCCACCTCCTGGCGGGCGCCCCACGCGATCCGCTGGCCGGTGGCGATCTCGCCGGCGATCTCGGGGTGGCGCCGGACCAGCCAGGGCGGCACCGCGTAGGTCGGGGTCCCGAGGATGACCGAGATCCCCCGCTCGTGGGCACCGTCGAGGGTCGGCGCGAGCCACTCGAGGTCGAAGCGCCCGTCGGCCGGTTCCCAGGTCGACCACACCGACTCCCCCACCCGGATGACCGAGAAGTGCGCGGCCGCCATGAGGTCCAGGTCGGTGGCGACGTCGACGTCCGGGTGGTACTCGGGGTAGTAGGCCGCGCCGAAGAGGAACCGGGAGGGTCTGGCGGGCATGGGCCGTCCTTGTCAGTCAGTCGGTCGGTCGGTCGGTCAGCAGTCAGCAGTCAGCGGTCGCGCGGTCAGGCGGGCAGGCAGTCGGTCAGGCGGTCGGTCAGGCGGTCGGCCGGGCGGTGCGGGATCGGCAGCAGGAGCGAGGTCACCTCCACGACCGGCGGCTGCTGGTCCCGGTCCGGCGCGGGGTCAGGGGACGGCCTGGACCTCGACCGGGGTGGTCAGGACCTGGTCGGCGCCGGGGCTGCGGACCGGACCGGTGAGCGTGACGTGGGTGCGGAGGCGGACGTCGGCACTGGAGGACCCGACCACCACGTCGATCCGCCCCGGCTCCACGACCGGCCGGAGGTCGATCCCGGTGAACGCGGTGCGGTCGGCGTGCACCCAGAACGAGACCCGCGCCCGCGCACCGGCGGTCAGGGGAACCCGGACGAAGCCGGCGAGCTGGGTGTCGGGCCGGGTCACCTGGGCGACCGGATCACCGAGGTAGAGCTGGACGATCTCGGCGCCGTCCCGCGAGCCGGTGTTCGTGACCACACAGCTGACGACGACGGTCCCCTTCGTCGGGATCTCCGCCGCGTCGACGTCCAGCTCGGAGTAGCCGAACGTCGTGTAGGAGATCCCGTGCCCGAACGGGTAGGCAGGACTGGGATCGAGGTTGCTGATGCCCGCGGTGTTGCCGCCCAGCGGTGGGTGCAGGTAGGTGCCGGGCTGCCCACCCGGCACCGAAGCCACCTGGACGGGCAGCTTCCCCGACGGCACCACCCGTCCCGACAGGACCCCTGCCAGCGCGGGGCCGCCCTCCTCGCCGGGGAAGAAGGACTGGACGAGGGCGGCGGCACGTCCGCGGTAGGAGCCCAGCGCGTACGGCCGACCGGAGACCACGAGGAGCACCACCGGCGTCGCGGTCGCGAGGAGGGCCTCGACGAGCTCACCCTGGACTCCGGGCAGCGCGAGGTCGGCCGCGTCGCAGCCCTCACCGGACGTTCCCCGCCCGAACAGACCCGACCGGTCACCGACCATCGCGATGCACACGTCGGCCCGCTCGGCCGCCGCGACCGCCGCGCGCAATCCCGTCCGGTCGGGATCGCTGACCGGGCAGCCGGTGTTCCAGGTGATCGCGGCGTCGGGGAGCTCGGCGCGCAGTGCGTCGAGCAGCGAGGGTGCGACGACGCCCATCGGGAGCGACGGATGCCGCGGCAGGACGTGGTTCGGGAACGAGTAGCACCCGAAGAAGGCCTGCGGGTCGTCGACGCACGGCCCGACGAGAGCGATGATCGTCGTCTCCGCGGCGAGCGGCAGCAGGCCGCCCGCGTTCTCCAGCAGGACGATGCTCCGCTCGGCGAGCTCGCGGGCGATCGCCCGGTTCGCCGGTGGGTCGAGGTCCACCGCGCTGCGCGATTTGTCCTGACCTCCCGCACCGGCGGCGGTGCCCGACCCCGGCGTCCAGTCCGCGTCGAGGAGGCCGAGCTCGACCTTCTGCCGCAGCACCCGGCGGGCGGCACGGTCGACGAGCTCCGCGGGGACCTCGCCGGAGCGCACGAGCTCGAGCAGCGCCCCACCGAAGCACTGGGTGTCGGGCAGCTCGACGTCGACACCGGCCGCCAGCGCGAGAGCACCCGCGGCACCCGGGCTCGCGGCGACCCGGTGCATGGTCTCGAGGAAGGGCACCGACCAGTAGTCGGAGACGACCGTCCCCTCGAAGCCCCAGCGGTCGCGCAGGATGCCGGTGAGCAGGCCGGCATCCGCTCCCGCCGGCACGCCGTCCACGTCGGCGTAGGAGTTCATCACCGAGCGGGCCCCGCCGTCGCGGACCGCCATCCGGAAGGACGGGAGGATGACGTCTTCGAGCTCGCGCCGCCCGATGCTCACCGGGGCGTGGTTGCGGGCGGCACGGGAGGCGGAGTAGCCGGCGAAGTGCTTGAGGGTGGCGAGGACGCCGGCCGCCTGCAGACCGCGCACGTAGGCCGTCCCGAGCACGGCCACCAGGTGCGGGTCCTCGCCGAGGGTCTCCTCGACCCGACCCCACCGGTGGTCGCGGACGACATCCAGCACCGGCGACAGGCCCTGGTGGACGCCCACGGCGCGCATCCCGTCGCCGATCGCCCGCGCCATCCGCTCCACCAGGACCGGGTCGAAGGTCGCGGCCCAGGCCAGGGACGCCGGGAACACCGAGGCCCGGTAGGTGGTGAAGCCCGTCAGGCACTCCTCGTGGACGATCGCGGGGACACCGAGCCGGGAGGCCGCCACGATGGTCGCCTGCACCTCGACCAGCGACTCCGCACCCGCTGTCGGTTCGACCGGTCCACTCCCGAAGTGCCGGGTCAGGTGACCGACACCGTCGCGCACGGCGTCGGCGAAGGCCAGCCGGCGGGCGAAGACGTCCTGCATCGGTGCGACGTTCTCGACTGCGCCGCCGGCTGCCTCGTCCGGTGCGTCGGCGCCGGGCCACACACTGCCCAGCTGAGCGATCCGCTCCTCGAGCGTCATCGCGTCGAGGAGCGCGGCGACCCGCTCCTCGACCGGTCGGCTGGGGTCCGCCCATGGCCGGCCGGTGCTCGGCCCGCCGCCGCCAGCCCGGTCAGTCGCTCCGGCGCCTGTCGGCGGGGGCGGCGTGCTCACCGCGCGACGACCGCGCCGGGCGCCCGGCGCGTCGTCGCCGTGGTCTGCCTTCTCGGCGCAGGCGCAGGGGCCGGGCAGCTCACTTGACGGCACCTGTCGACAGGCCCGACTGCCAGAACCGCTGCAGGAACAGGAAGGCGACGACCAGCGGGATGATCGAGATCAAGGAGCCGGTGACGACGATCGAGAAGAGGGCCTGGCTGCCGCCGCCCGCGTTGGCCGACGCGTTCCACTGGTTCAGACCGATGGTCACCGGGAAGTAGTTCGGGTTGTTGAGCATCACGAGCGGCAGGAAGTAGTTGTTCCACGTCGCCACGAGGGTGAACAGGAGGACGGTGATGAACCCCGGGATCATGAGCCGCCAGGCCACGCGGAAGAAGATCCCCAGCTCGCTCGCACCGTCGATACGAGCGCTCTCGATCAGGCTGTAGTCCACCGACTGGGCAGCGTAGATGCGCATCAGGTAGATGCCGAAGGGGCTCACCAGCGACGGGAGGATGACCGCCCAGGGGGTGTCCACGATCCCGATCTTCGAGAAGAGCAGGTAGGTCGGGATCGCGAGGGCGGTGGTGGGGACGGCGATCCCGGCCAGGATGACGCCGAACATCGCGCGCTTGCCCACGAAGTCGTACTTCGCGAACCCGTAGCCGGCGAAGGCGGCCAGCAGCGCCGCACCGCCGGCCGACACGACCGCGTACAGCGCCGAGTTGGCCATCCACCGGCTGAAGACGCCCCCGTTGAAGGCGAAGACGTCGCGGACGTTCTGGACCAGGTTGAACGGACGGGCGAACCAGTACCCGAACGAGGAGAAGAGGGCGCCGTTCGTCTTGGTCGAGGAGATCAGGAGCCAGAGCAGCGGGAGGACGAAGTAGACGAAGAAGACCGCCATGAACAGCGTCGGGAGGAGGGTCCCGCGGCGCCGCTCACGCCCGGTCCCGGTCGGTGTCAGCGCCACCGAGGCGCCGACACGGGAGGAGGCGACCGTGGTCATGCGCGCTTGCTCCTCTGGCTGGTCACGATCAGGACGACGGAGGTGGCCACGACGATCACGAACCCCAGGAGGAAGGAGATCGCGGCGGCGTAGTTGACGTTCTGGTTCACGAACGCGAGCGTGTAGGCGTAGAAGTTGGGTGTCAGATCCGAGCTGATCACCGCGCCGGCCACCGGCTGGAGGACCGACGGCTCGTTGAACAGCTGGAACGAGCCGATCACCGAGAACACCAGGGTCAGCAGAAGCGCCGGCTTGAGCTGCGGCAGCTTGATGTTCAGGGCCGTCCGCCAGGCGCCGGCGCCGTCGACGGAGGCAGCTTCGAACTGCTCGGTCGGGATCGCCCGCAAGGCTGCGTAGAAGATGATCATGTTGTAGCCACAGAACTCCCACGTCGCGATGTTCGCGATCGACGGGAGGATGCCGCCGCTGGTCAGGAATCCCGGGGCGTTGGTGCCGAAGTGGGCGGCGATCTGCTGGAACGGGCCGAACTTCGGTCCGTACAGGTAGCCCCAGATCAGCGCGCCGACGACGGCCGGCACGGCGTAGGGCACGAAGAAGGCGATCCGGAAGAGTCGTGGGACACGGAGCTTCCCGCTGTCGAGCAGGAGCGCGAACGCCACGGCCAGCACCAGCATGATCGGCACCTGGTAGACGAAGAACTGGAGGATGCGTCCGATGCCCGCCAGGAAGGAGTGGTCGGTCAGCGCCGTCCGGTAGTTGGCGAGACCGACGAACCCGCTGCCGCCGACCAGCTGGGTCCTGTACAGGCTCAGGTAGAAGGAGTACGCCAGCGGGGCGATGAACATCGCCAGGAAGACCACCATGAACGGCACGACGAACACGTAGGCGGAGTGTCGGTGGGCATGGCCGGTGGCGCGGGCCTGGTGCGGCCTCGGCCCGCTCGTCCTCGAGACGACCGACGCGGGACGTTCGACAGTGGTCACGGCATCTCACAGACATCGTCGCTGATGGTCGGAGGTGGTCCAACGCCCGTACGGTCGCCCGCGCGGTGGCCACGACCCCACCGGGGGGCTCGCCGTGGCCGGCGGCCGGGAGCAGTGGCCACAGTGCCACCGCTCCCGCCGGATGTCAGGTCTTGACGGTGAACCCCTGGGCCTTCGCGTAGGAGACCAGGTTGACCTGCAGGGCGTCGAGGCTGGCCGCGATGCCCTTCTTCTTGATCATCGCAGCGCCGTAGGTGTTCTGCGCCTCGGTGCTCAGGTAGTCGTGGAACGGGTCCCACTCGAAGTCCGTGGCCACCGTCTTCGAGATGTCCGCGAAGATCTTGTTGACCTGCTGGCCACCGTAGAACGGGAGCTTCTGGTCGATGTAGGCGGGGCGGGCCAGCTCGGCCTTGACGCTCGGGAAGAGGAACTGGGTCTCGGAGAACATCTGGACCGACGTCGGGTCGGTCATCATGAACTTCGCGAACGCCGCCGCCGCTGCCGGGTGCTGCGTCTTCGACATGACCGCGATGGTCGAGCCGCCCCAGTTGCCCGAGGACGGCTTGGACTTGTCCCACTGCGGCAGCGGCGCCGCCCGCCACTTGCCGGAGCTCTTCGCAGCCGACCCCTGGAGGAAGATCGGCCCCCAGGCGGCCGAGAACCAGGTCGCGTACCGGCCGTTGGCGAGGCCCGCGTACCAGTCGTTGTTGAACGTCGTGTCGGTGGAGACGACGCCGCTGGCGACGAGCGGCTCGAGGTAGTTGGCGATCTTCTTCGCCTCCGGGCCGTTCATGTTGATGGTGAGGTTGGTGCCCTCGGTCTTGAACGGTTTCGCCCCGAGCTGCCACATCAGGGCCAGGAACTGCCCGATCTGGTCGTTGCCGAGGGTGGTCATCGCGATCCCGGGGGCAGCGCTGTGGAGCTTGTTGCCCGAAGCGGCGAACTCGTCCCAGGTCGTCGGCACCGGGATCTTGTACTTGGTGAAGATGTCCTCCCGGTACAGCAGGCCCATGGGTCCGGTGTCCCACGGGATCGCCAGGACCTTGCCGCCGACCGACACCTGGTTCCAGGTCCAGTCGACGAACTGGTCCTTGACGTCGTTCGCGCCGTACGGCACGAGGTCGAGGAGGTTGTTGCCGAGGTTGAAGGTCGGGATGTACTGGAACTCGATCTGGCAGGCGTCCGGGGCGCCCTTGCCGGCCTTCAGCGCCGTCCGGAGCTTGGTGTACTCCGGCGTGCCCTGGCCGGCGTTGACCAGCTTCACCTGGATGTTCGGGTACTTCTTCTGGAAGAGGTCGACCTGCTTCTGCGTGCCCGGTGTCCACGACCAGAAGGTGATGGAGGCCGGCTTCGCCAGCTCGGCCTCCATCGCTGCCGACGGCAGTGGGGAGGCAGGGGTGGTGGACGTCCCGCCACCCTTCGACGAGCTGCCGCAGGCGGCCAGCGCACCTGCCGCCGCCGCTGCGGGTGCGGCGGCGAGCAGCTTTCGGCGGTTCAGCCTGGTGAGGTCGGTCATGGGCCACTCCTTCGTTGGAGGCGGATGCTATGCGAGACGCTCAGCGACGAGAACCGGGTGGTGCGGAACCGAGCCGCCCAGCCGTGCGTGGACGGAGCCAGGACGAGCGCAGCCGAGCACGACGCACGACCAGCGTCGACCATCGACGCCCGTCCCCCCGTCCGGTCGGTGTTCGCGACCCCGGTCAACAGGTCGTGTCAGCAAGTTACGATCCGCGGACCGTCCTGGCAAGGCATCCCGGCTGAAGTGGTGCGTGTCGGGCCCCGACGCGTCAAGACGCCGGTCGGCTGACGGGCCCATGCAACTCGTCGCCACCGGGTCCGGCGGTGGGCACGCGAATCCGGCGCGGTCGACCCGTCAGGCCGCCCGTGTCGGGTCTGGCCATCGCACCACGTCCGGTGCCCTCCTGAGGCTGGGGGCTGGGGGGTCCGGACCGCCGATGGGCGGCGGACTGCTACGCCGTCGGCCTGAGCGCGACGGGCCGCGGGACGACGTGGTGCCCGGCCGGCGCCAGGGTCGAGTGCCGCGACGACGACGGCCGGGTCGTCACCGGGTGCAGCCCGTTCGGTGGGGTCGGCAGCGCGGGGACGGCGAGGGCCCCGGCCACACAGCAGAGTGCCGCTGTCAGGGTGCTCAGCGAACGGCGCATGACGATCTCCTCGAGTCCGGCGGTGGACGTCCCGTCCGGCCAGGGTGTGCTCAGTCGAGCGCTCCTGGCTGTACGCGGTTTGACGTACGGGAGCAGGACGGGAGCGGTGCTCTCGGGCTGTCACGGCGGGAATGGGTCCGGGGACACCCTCGCGCCGTGCGAGGCGCGATGACATGCCTGTCGATGGGGAGAGGTGGCGGGCAGGGATGGCGTCGACGACTGTCGAGTGGTGACCGCCCCCGCCGCACCCGCCGACCCCGACCCACACCGACCATCGGCCGACCCGGGTGACCCACCCGGCGTCGATCCCGCCGTGCAGGCCGAGTGGGACCGGCGCTACGGCGACCGGGAGCAGCTGTGGAGCGGTGCGCCCAACGATGCGCTGGTGGCCGAGGTCGCCGGGCTGACACCCGGGCGGGTGCTCGACGTCGGCTGCGGGGAGGGTGCGGACGCCGTCTGGCTCGCGCGGCGGGGCTGGGACGTGACCGCCCTCGAGGTGTCCGCCGTGGCGCTGGAGCGGGCGGCGGCGCACGCCCGCGACGCCGGGGTCACCGTGGCGTGGGTGCACGCGGGGCTGGCGGAGGCGGGGCTGACGCCGGGGTCGTTCGACCTGGTCTCCGCGCAGTACCCGGCGCTGCTGCGCACGCCGGCCGCCGCGGCCGAGCGCGCGCTGCTCGCAGCGGTCGCACCGGGCGGGGTGCTGCTGGTCGTGCACCACGCGGGGATGGACACCCGCCACGACCACGACAGCGAGTTCGACCCGGCCGACTACGTCTGGCCCTCGATGGTGACCGCACTGCTCGACGAGGACTGGGACGTCGAGCTGGACGAGCAGCGGCCGCGGTCGCGCCTCCCGGCGGCGCCGGTGCCCACCACGCCGACGACGTCGTCCTGCGCGCCGGCTGCGCTGAGGACCCGGCCGCACACGCGGGACGAGTGTGCGTTCCCCGTCGGTCAGCGACTTGGGATCCACCCTCGCCGCGCGGTCACCGGCGCCTCACCCGCGCGGCCGCGGGCCGGTGTAGTGCTCGTGGCCGCGCCAGCGCAGCGGCTGCTCGGCGTACTCCTCCACCGCGTGCGCGAGCCAGCCGGCCGTGCGGGACACCGCGAACACCACCTGGCCGGCTGCCGGGTGCATCCCGGTGGTGACGCTCAGGGCCGCGAGCGCCAGGTCGACGTTCGCCTCGCCGTGCCCGGCGCGCGCCGCCTCCCGGGCGAGCGCCCGGACCACCCGCAGGACCGGGGCGGACCCCGCCACCGGCCGGAGGCGTCGTAGAAGCAGGGCGGTCCGCGGGTCACCCGCCGGGTACTGCGGATGGCCGAAGCCGGGCAGGTCGAGACCGCGGGCGAGCAGCGGGCGCAGCGCACCGCGGGCGTCGCCGGTGGCCAGCGCGGCGGCGATCAGCGCGTGCGCACTGCGGCTCGCTCCGCCGTGGCGCGGTCCGTCCAGGACCGCCAGGCCAGCTGCCACGACGCCGGGGACGTCCGTGCCGGTGGACGCCGCCACCCGGGCGGCCACGGTGGACGCGGCGAGTCCGTGCTCGGCAAGCAGCACCAGCGCGGCGTCGACGGCGCGCACGACGGCCACCGGCGGTGCGGCGGCCGCCGCGTCGGCGCCGTCTCCCGCCGGGGGCAGCAGGCCGCGGGCGAGACGGGCCGACAGCGGCGTCGCGCGCGGCGGCGGCGGCCCGGTGGGGGTCAGGGCGTCCACCACGAGACCGAGCAGGCGCCGCCCGCTCCCGGCCACCTCGGCGGCGGACCGGGCAGCCGGTGGAGCCGGCTCGGGACGCACGGCGGGAGTCGCGGCCCGGTCGTGACCGGTGGGGCCGACAGCCGCGGAGCTGGTCGCTGTCGAGTCGTGGCCGGCGGAGTCCGTCGCTGGAGAGTCGTGGCCGGCGGCGTCCGTCGCTGGGGAGTCGCGGGCGGCGGCATCGAGGCCGGCGGCGACGGCGACCGCGACCCGCAGGCGCGCGTCCGGCGCGGCACCCGGGCCGAGGGCGCCGACGCCGCGCCGCACCCGGGACAGGACCGCCGGCCCGGGGCTCGGGATCGCCGTCGGATCACCGCTGCCGGTGACGAGCAGGGACAGGACCTGCTCGAACGACGAGGTGGCCACCAGAGCGGCGACGTCGTGCCCGCGGAGCCACAGCGTGCCCTCGGCGGCGACCGACAGGGCCGTGGTGATCGAGGGGAACCGGAAGGGTGCCGACCGCGCCAGCCGCGCCCGCTGCCCCCTCCGGGCGAGCCGGTCCACCTCGCCCGGGTCGAAGGTGCTGCCCCCGACCCGGCGGTCACTGCTGATGAGCCCACGGCTGACGTAGGCGTAGAGGGTGCCCAGCTGGACCCCGAGCCGGTCGGCCGCCTCACTGCTGCTGATCCTCGTCGGCACCGCCGGCCCTGCCGCCATCGAGGACACCTTCCTGGTGCCGCGGTCATCGTCCCGCCGCGTCGGCTGCGCTGGGTCGGGGATGACCAGAGCCAGCGACCGGTCCATGGTGACTGATCTGTGTTGACCAATCAACGTTGACAGCTCAACGTTGACAGCTCGGCCACCGCACCGGAGCGTGTCCGAGGTCGGGCCACCCGGCCCAGCTCCGCAGCGGCGACCGGACGGGTGCGCGGATGACCAGCAACACAGCAGACCCGGTGTCCAGCGTGCCGCGCGGTCTGGCCGGGGTGGTGGTGACGGACACGGAACTGTCCGACGTTCGTGGCCGCGAGGGCTTTTACCACTACCGCCAGTACAGCGCCATCGACCTGGCGCGCACCCGGTCGCTGGAGGACGTGTGGTTCCTGCTGCTGTCCGGCCACCTCCCCGACGGCCCCGAGAGCACGGCGTTCACGGCCGAGGTCGCGGCCGCCCGGACGATCCCGGACGAGCTGTCCACCCTCCTGCCGGGGGTGGCCGCCGCAACGGTCGCCGGCGGCTCGCTGGACGGGCTGCGGACAGCGGTGTCGCTGCTGGGCAGCATCCGGCGGCTCGAGCCCCTGTGGGACAGGCCGCCCGATCGGCGCCGTCACCAGGCGGTCGCCACCGCGGCAGCCGTGCCGACCGTGCTCGCGGCGTTGCACCGGCTGAGCCGCGGGCTCGAGCCGATCCCGCCGGACCGCGACCTGGGACACGCGGCCGACTTCCTGCGGATGCTGGGCGGCGTCGAGCCTGATCCGGCGGACGCCCGGATGATCGAGCAGTACCTCGTCCTCACCGTCGACCACGGGTTCAACGCCTCCACCTTCACCGCCCGGGTCATCGCGTCGACCGGGGCCGATCTCGTGGCCTGCCTGGTCGGTGCGGTCGGCGCGCTGTCCGGGCCGCTGCACGGCGGGGCACCCAGCCGGGCTCTGGACACCCTCGACGCGATCGGGACGCCTGAAGCCGCCGACGGCTGGATCCGCGACCGCCTGCTGGCCGGGGAGCGGATCATGGGGTTCGGGCACCCGGTCTACCGCACCGAGGACCCCCGCTCCCGGATGCTCCGCGAGCTGGCCACCGCCCGCGGCGGCGCGCTGGTCGACCTCGCCGTCCACGTCGAGTCCCGCGTGCTGGCCCTGCTCGCGGAGCTCCGACCGGACCGGGCGCTGCACACCAATGTCGAGTTCTACGCCGGTGTCGTGATGGACCTGTGCGGACTACCCCGGGAGCTGTTCACGCCGACGTTCGCCGTGGCCCGCGTGCTCGGCTGGACGGCGAACATCCTCGAGCAGGCCACCGACCGGAAGATCATCCGGCCCGCCGCCCGCTACGTCGGCCCGCCTGCGCCCAAGCCCGTACCCCCGCCGCCGTCCTGACCGGCCGAGCGCGCCCGCTGGGCACCTCGACCGCGCGCGCGAGGGAGTGTGCGTTCTGAGTCGGTGACCGACTGGCGATCCACCTTCTTTCGCGCGGTCACCGGGAGGGTGGTGAGGATGTGGTGATGGCGACCTCCGGGGTGGCGATCCGTCCGGCGACCGTCGACGACGTCCGGGCGATCGCCGAGATCCGCGTCGCCTGCTGGCGCACCGCGTACGCCGGTCTGATCGAGCAGCACGTGCTCGACGCGCTCGACCCGGCCGCCGAGGCGGACCGCCGCCGTCGCGAATGGGGCACCCAGCCCTCGGCTTTCTCCGTCGCCACCCTCGGGGGGTCGGTCGTGGGATTCGCCATGACCTGTCCGTACCGCGGCGGCAGCGACCAGCCGGACTGGCCGGCGGACCCACACGCCGGGGAGGTGGCGGCCCTGTACGTCGACCCGGCAGTCCACGGGCAGGGAGTCGGCCGGGCCCTGCTGTCGTACGCACTCACCCAGCTCCGCGCCGACGGGTCCACCGTCGCCCGGCTGTGGGTCCTCGCCGGGAACTCCCGCGCCCGCCGGGTGTACGCCGCCGCGGGCTTCACCGACGAGTCGACGGTCGGTGTGGTCAAGGACTACACGCCCCGTGGGGGCACCCGCGACACCCCCGAGATCCGCTACAGCCGGTCCCTGACCGACCTCGCGGCCTGGGCACCTGACGACCCTGGCACCTGACGGCCGGTCAGCGAGTGTCGGGGCCGGCGACCGGCTCGAGCAGCCCGAGTGGCTGTGCCCGCTGCACGGCGAGGAGGCGGTCGTGGGCGTCGAGCTTGGTGTAGACGTGCTCGAGGTGCTTGCGGACGGTGGTGGGCGCGATCCGCAGCAGGTGCCCGATCCGCGTCGCGGTGTCCCCGTGCGCGACCAGGCACAGCACCTGGTGCTCGCGGTCGGTGAGCCCGGCCCGCTGGGCACCCTCCTGGGCCGCCGGCGTCGCCCGGGCAACCGGCACCCCGACCAGCAGGCACAGCACGGCCTGGACCGCCAGCGCGACCGCCACCTCATCGTCGGTGAAGTCGCGCAGCGTGCGGCTCAGGGCCCACCCGCTGCCGGTGAGGGCGTTCTCCCGGGTCGTCATGATCGACAGCTGGTGATGGATCCGCAGCGGCCGCAGGACCTCCACGTAGCTCCCGTTGCGCAGCAGCTCGGCGTGCGAGGCGACGTCGCTCATCCGGCGCGGCGTCCCGAGCGCCACCGGACCGCGGAAGTAGCTCTGGATGATCGGGTGATCGGCGGCGTGGGCCGCGAGCAGGATGCTCACCGGTCCCGCGACCAGCTCGACCGGCGTCCCCCGCAGGACGGCCGTGCCGGCGGCGAGGTCGACGTGGTTCCACACCACCCCGTCGTTCGGGAAGACGGCGGTGAGCATGGCCGACGCCGCGTCGATGAGCTCACCGGGACCGGTGAGGTCGCGCAGCTGGTGGCTGAACCCAGCCTGGATCGAGGCGACGTCGGTGCTGGGCATGTGTGCCTCCCGCGGCCAGCACATCCCACGACGGGATCACCACCCACAGCGACCGTAACGCTCCGCGACCGGGATGTCAGCAGGTCGAGGGGGCAGTGACGGGCCCCCCGAACGCCGGGTGCGGAGCCCCGGTTCTTCCGGCGCGCTCGACCGGTCGAGCCGCGCGGGCAGTACATGGCTGAGCCATCACCTCCAGCCGCTTCAACACTCTGATCCGATGCGCACCGTGACGGCCCCCGAGGCGAGCCGGTCCTTCGGGGCGCTGCTCGACGAGGTCGAACGGGGCCAGACCGTCGCGGTCACCCGCGGCGGCCGCCGGATCGCCTTCGTCAGCCCGGCCGGTGCCGGCAACGGCGCCGAGGTCCTCGCCCTGCTCGGCGCCGGTGCTCCGGACGGCGACTTCGCCGACGACGTCCGCGCCGCTCGGGACGCGGTCACCCTCGAGAGCCCGGCGGGGCCCGCAGACTGATCCTCGACACCGGCGTCCTGATCGCGTCGGAACGGGGCCGTACCGACCTCGCCGAGCTCATCGCCGTCGACGACGACGTCGCGATCGCCGCTGTCACCGTGGCGAGCTGCGGTTCGGCGAGCTCCCCGGCGTGGACTGCATCGTCGTCTGGTGATCGACTGCGCCATGCTGAGCCGTCCGCGACGGCCCGCGCCGGCTCGTCGCCACCCGCTCCCGCCCCTGGCCTGACCTGGCCTGCCCTGCCCTGCCCTGCCCTGCCCTGCCCTGCCCTGACCTGACCTGACCTGACATCCGATCACCGGTGTCGCCGCGACCGCCGCTGCTCGCCACCGACGTCGACCGCTGATCGAGCCACCGGTCCGCCGGGCCGGGACGACGTCCTGCCGAACCCCTGACTGGAGCTGCCATGTCCACCGCCGTCCGCGCCCCCGATCCAGGACCCCGCGAGGGTGCCGGCGACGCCCACGCCGAACCGGTTAGCCGGGGCCGCGCCGCCGCGGCCGAGGTCGTGGGCACGTTCTTCCTCGTCTACGCCGGGACGGCGACCGCCACGGCGGCGGCGCTGGACCGGTCGATCGCCGGCGTGTCCCCGGACTCCCTCGCGGTGGCCCTCGCCTTCGGCTCACCCTGACCGCCCTGGTCGCCGCGCTCGGCAACGTGTCCGGCGCCCACCTGAACGCCGCGGTGACCCTCGGCCTCGCCGTGACCCGCCGGTTCCCGTGGCGCTTCGTCCCGGCGTACCTGCTTGCCCAGCTGGTGGGCGCCGTGCTCGGCGCGGGCGCCACCTGGATCACCTACGGAGCCGACGCCCGGTCGAAGGCATCGCTGGGAGCGACCCTGCCCCGGCCGGGCATCAGCGACCTCCGGTCGGTGGCCGTCGAGGCACTCATCACCGCGCTGCTGGTCTTCGTGGTCCTCGCGACCGCGGGCGACGACCGGGTCCCGGTGGCGGCAGCAGCCCCGGCGATCGGCTTCGCCCTCTTCGCGGCCGTCCTCATCGGCGGCCCGATCACCGGCGGCGCGGTCAACCCCGACCGGGCGCTGGGCCCGATGCTCCTGTCGGGCCACCTCCACGGCTTCTGGATCTATCTGGTCGGGCCGGTGGTGGGTGGTGTCCTGGCCGCCGTCGTGTACGACCGGTTCATATCCCACACCCGCCCGCCGACCACCTGACGCCCGGCCAACTCGCGCCCACCAGCAGAGCCGCCGACCCGTCGACAACGCGACGAGGGCCGGTCGATCGCACAGGTGCGATCGACCGGCCCTCGTCGTCAGGACGTGGTGCAGTCAGCTCCGCTCAGCGGATCGCCGTCTGCGCCTGGGCGATCTTCGCGCCGAGGTCGGCGAACATCGCGGCGCCCATCAGCGCGGTCGGGTAGAGCTTCGGGCTGCCCGCCTTCTCCAGCTTGAAGACCGTGAGCGTCCCGCCGACGTGCATCGCGAACACCTGCTGCAGCTGGGCGACCGAGCCGACCGCCGGTGCAGCGCGGTGGACGTCGATGGCGATGTGCTTCTCGTAGTACCCGAACAGCGCGCCGGCTCGTGCGAGCGAGCCACGACCGGTGGCCAGGTTCGTCAGGTAGAAGCTGTAGCCGGTGATGTGGCTGTTCCAGACCTGACGGGCGCTGATCCCGGAGCCGATGTCGCGCAGCAGCCGGGCCACCAGGTCGGTGTTCAGGCTGTCCGCGCGGTGGGCCGCCATCGCGTTCGCACTCGACGGCCCGTACACGAGGACCGCCTCGCCGAAGAGGCCGGTCTGGTAGACGTGCTCGGTGAACGCCACTTCGAGCGCGGCCCGGTACTCCACCGCCTTCGACATGGCGGCCGGCCGGCCGGACGCACGCTGGCCGATGACCACGAGGGTCTTGGCGAGGCTCACCGAACCGACCTCGACGTCGGCGAACTGAGCGGGCTGGTCGAGCGCCGCGGCCCGCAGCGCCTTCTCGTCACCGGCGTTCAGGACGGCCAGGACGCTCCCGGCCGCCGAGACGCTGATCGACGGCGCCGCCCGGTGGACGTCGGCGGCGAGTGACCGGCTGGCACTCCCGATCGCGGCCAGCGCCTTCTTCTCCGCCGCTGTGCGGCCGCTCACGCCGGCCTTGTGCGCAGCGAGGACTGCTGCCGCGTAGGCGACCTCGCCGCGGTCGCGGGCCAGCAGGGCGCCGCGCAGGGAGCTCGCCCTCGCGGCCGAGCCGCCGGACAGCAGACGGGAGATCGCCCCGACATTGACCGACAGGCCGGCTGCGGCCGCCTTCGCCTGGGCGCTGGCCGGACCGAACCGCTTCGAGGCGTCGGCGAGGTTGCCGACCAGGTACGGGTGCTCCGCGCCCCGGTAGGCCAACGTGCCGATGAAGGCACCGACCGGGCTGGAAGCCATGTTGGCAGGGCGGGCAGCGGCAACGGCGGGGACTGGCGTGCTCGCCGCCGCCGGGGTCGTGGCCACGGCGGCCGTGGCAGCGGCCACCGCGGTCAGGATCGCCGCCGGCCGGGTCAAACGCTGACGTCGCGTCACGATCTCTCCTTCGAGCTGACATCGATCATGGTCTCGAATACGGTACGACGCCGCCCCCCGACCTGCCGACCCACCCCCCGCAGGTGTTCGGCCGGTCCCCCATCCCCGGGTGGGCGTCGGCCCGGTCGGCCGTGACGGGGGTGACCGGACCACCGCGTCGGCGTCTCAGGTCGCTGGGGCGAAGGCGGCGTCGAACGCGGCTTCGGGCGCCTGGATGGTCGCCAGGCGCCGGACGAACGCCAGCGCGTCGGGCGCCCCGACGAGGCGGTCCATCCCGGCGTCCTCCCACTCGACGGACGTGGGCCCGTCGTAGCCGATCGTGTTGAGCATCCGGATGATCGGCTCCCACTCGACGTCGCCGTGTCCGACGGAGACGAAGTCCCAGCCACGCCGCGGATCCCCCCACGGCAGGTGCGAGCCCAGGCGGCCGTTGCGGCCGTCGAGACGCCGTTTCGAGTCCTTGCAGTGCACGTGGTAGATCCGGTCGCGGAAGTCGGACAGGAAAGCCAGGGGATCGAGGTCCTGCCAGACGAAGTGGCTCGGGTCGAAGTTCAGCCCGAACGCCGGCCGGTGCCCGATCGCGTCGAGCGCCCGCGCGGTCGACCAGTGGTCGTAGGCGATCTCCGTCGGGTGGACCTCGTGGGCGAACCGCACCCCGACCTCGTCGAACACGTCGAGGACGGGGTTCCAGCGGTCGGCGAAGTCCCGGTAGCCGGCGTCCACCATCGCCGCGGGCGTCGGCGGGAACATCGCGAGGGCGTACCAGATGCTCGACCCGGTGAACCCGACCACCCGGTCGACCCCGAGGCGCGCTGCGGCGCGAGCGGTGGTCGCCATCTCCGCGGCCGCCCGTTCATGCACGCCGTCGGCGCGGCCGTCACCCCAGACCCGCGCCGGCAGGACGGCCTCGTGCCGGGCGTCCAGCGGGACGTCGCAGACGGCCTGCCCGACCAGGTGCGCGGAGATCGTCCAGCAGCCCAGGCCGTACCGCTCGAGGGTCTCGCGGACCCGTCGGACGTAGGTGTCGTCCTCGGCCGCCCGCTCCACGTCGAGGTGGTCACCCCAGCAGGCGATCTCCAGTCCGTCGAACCCCCAGTCGGCGGCCAGCCGGCACACCTCGGTGAACGGCAGGTCCGCCCACTGGCCGGTGAACAGGGTGATCGGTCGGGTCATGCCGGCTCCTCCTCGACGTGGCTCCACTGCCCGGAGACGGCGCTGTCCGCCACCGCACCCAGGACCCGCTGCACGTGCAGGCCGTCATCGAAGTCCGGGTGCACCCGCGTCCCCGCCGCGATCGCGACCACGAGGTCGCGCACCTCGTGGGTGAAGCTGTGCTCCCAGCCGAGGACGTGGCCCGGCGGCCACCACGCCGACAGATACGGGTGGCTCGGCTCGGTGACGAGGACCCGCCGGAAGCCCGCGGTCCGCGCGTCGCCCGCCTCGAACAGCCACAGCTCGTTGAGGGACTCGACGTCGAAGGCGACCGACCCCGTCGACCCGGACACCTCGATGCTCAGGCCGTTGCGCCGCCCGGGTGCGACCCGGGTCGCCTCGAACGTCGCGACCGCCCCGACCTCCCCGTCCCCGGCCGGGTGAACCGCGCCAGGAACAGGGCTGCGTCGTCGACGGTCACCGAGCCGGTGCCCTTCCCGGCGACCCCGGCCAGACCACCGGCACCGCCGCCACCGGCACCGCCGCCACCGGCGCCACCGCCACCGGAGTCGGCGTCGGCGCGCAGCGGACGCTCCCGGACGAAGGTCTCGGTCAGTGCGGTCACGGCCCGGACGGACAGCCCGGTCACGAACTCCGCGAGGTCGACGAGGTGCGCACCCAGATCACCCAGAGCGCCCGAGCCGGCCCGCTCGGCCTGCAACCGCCAGACCAGCGGGAACATCGGGTCGACCAGCCAGTCCTGGAGGTAGCGCGCCCGGACGTGGCGCACCGTCCCGATCCGGCCCTCGGCGACGAGGTCGCGGGCCAGGGTCAGCGCCGGGATGCGCCGGTGGTTGAAACCGACCATCGCGACGCGGCCGCTCGCGCGCGCCGCGGCCGCCATCGCCTGGGCCTCCGCCACGGTGTTCGCGAGCGGCTTCTCGCACAGGACGTGCTTGCCCGCCGCGAGCGCGGCGAGTGCGATCTCGGCGTGGGAGTCCCCCGGGGTGACGATGTCCACCACGTCGACGTCGGGCCGGCGGACGACCGCCCGCCAGTCCGTCGACGACTCCTCCCAGCCGAGCCGGGCGGCGGCCGCCGCGGCTGGTCCCGCGCGGCGCCCGACGAGCACCCGCAGCCGCGGCGCGAGCGGCAGGTCGAACACGTGCCCGACCGTCCGCCACGCCTGGGAGTGAGCGGCCCCCATGAAGGCGTGCCCGACCATCGCCACGTTCAGCCGGCCCCCCGCGGGCCCGGCTCCACTGCCGTTCACCGGTCCACTGCCGTTCACCGGTCCACTGTCGTTCACCGGTCCACTGTCGTTCCTCGTCCCACTGCCCGTCACCGTTCCACTGCCCGTCATCGTCTGGCCTCCTGCAACACCTCGTCCATGCCGACCCGTCGCCCCCGGGCCGCTGAGGCGATCGCCCCGTGGACCATGGCCAGGCTGTACAGGTTGTCGTGCACCTCGCCCATGGGTGCGACGCCGGTGCGCAGTGCCTGGACGAAATCGGCCAGCGAGCCCTCGATGCCGTTTCCCGGCACGGGTGTCGCACCATTCACGGGCACCGCGGCACCGGCGGACTGCGAGACATCGAGGGTGGGTCCGGTCTCTCCGCTCCACAGCGCGGTCCCGCGTGAGCCGCTCACCCGCCAGCGGCCCTCCCAGGACGTCTCGGCCCCGGGACTGCACCAGCTGCCGTGGTAGACGTAGCGGGCACCGCCGGCCATCTCGAACACCGCCGCGGTGGCCGCAGCCCCGTCGTACCAGCTCCACGACGGGTTGAACTCCTCGCAGGAGACCGACACGGGGTCGACACCGAGCAGGAAGCGTGCGCTGTCGAAGGAGTGGATGGCCATGTCCAGCAGCAGGACGTGCGCCATCTGCTCGCGGAAGCCACCGAAATGCGGCGCCCGGTAGAACTCCGTGGTGAGGATGCCGACGTCGCCCAGCTGCGCCACGGCGTCGCGGAGCGCGAAGAGCCCCTCGTGGTAGCGCCGGGACTGACTCACCACGAACAGGCCGCCGGTGCGCTCGACCACCCGCACCAGGTCCACCGCCTCCTCGAGGGTCTGGGCGAGTGGCTTCTCCCCCAGCACCGGCAGCCCGAGTGAGAGCGCCTGCGTGGTGACCGCGTGGTGCGCGCCCGGGACGGTGACGTCGAGGACGAAGTCCGGCGACGTCCGCGCTGCCAGCCCACCCAGATCGGAGGTCACCTCGACATCGAGGCCTACGTCGGTGAGTGCCTGCCGCCCGGCCGACACGTCCAGTTCGACCAGCCCGACCAGCTCGACGTCCGCACGGGTCCCGAGCGCCTTCAGCCAGCTGCGACCCATCCCCCCGGCCCCGACCTGCAGGACCCGGATCGGGCGGTCGCCGGTGACTGTCCAGGCGGCGCTCACGGCTGGGTGGGTGCCGGCGTCAGGAACCAGTCGAGATCGCGGTGGTGCAGCGACGGCAGCACCCGCTCCCCCACCGGGGCGACGTGCTGCACGGCATTGGAGATGACGCGGCGGATCTCCTTCTGATGGTAGACGGGGAAATCCTGGTCGCCGGGGGAGAAGTAGAAGATCCTCCCGTGCCCGCGGTGGAAGCCGCAGCCGCTGCGGAACACCTCGCCACCGCTGAAACCGGAGACGAACACGAGCTCGTCGGGGGTCGGGATGTCGAAGAACTCCCCGTACATCTCCTGCCGCGGGATGACGATCGGGTTCGGGACGCCCTGGGCGACGGGGTGGGCCGGGTCGACGGTCCAGACCAGCTCCCGGTCGTGCTCCGATCGCCAGTTCAGCGTGCACGTCGTCCCGAGCAGCCTGCGGAAGATGCTGGACCAGTGCCCGGAATGGAGGACGACGAGGCCCATCCCGGACAGCACGTGCCGGTGCACCCGGTCCACGACCTCGTCGCTGACCTCGCCGTGGGCCTGGTGCCCCCACCAGGTGAGGACATCAGTGTCGGCGAGCACGTCCTCGGTCAACCCGTGCTCGGGTTCGTCGAGCTGCGCTGTCCGCACGCGGACGGCGTCGCCGAGGTTCTCGGTGATGCCGGCGGCGATCGCGCCGTGGATGCCGTCGGGGTAGAGAGCGCGCACCGGGGCGTCGCGCTGCTCGTGGCGCCCCTCGTTCCAGACGGTCACCGAGAGCACCCGTCCCCGGCCGGCCGACGACGTGGCTGTGGTCATGTCCACCCTCCCGGGAGGCCGTCGCGGCGGACGGCGGGCAGCTGGCCGCACCGGCGATCATGCCGGTCAGCCGCGCCGGCCGGCCCGCAGGCGACCGCCGCTGTACCGGTGGCGCCGGGCGGACGACGGGATCACTCCCCCGGCCACCGCCACCAGGACGGCCGCAACCGCCGGCACCGACGGGCTGGCAGGACCGGCAGGGGTCTCGACGGGCGGGCGCCGGGCGTGGACACGGCTGCCGGGCGCCCGGGTGTCGGCGAGCGACGCGGCCTCGGCGACGATCCGGAACACTGGTGGCGCGATGACCGGTGGCGGATCGACGACGGCTCCCGCGGCGCACCACACGACCGCTGTCGCGACGATCGACGAACGGCGCATCCTGGGCCTCCTCGAGCCGGCCGCGGACCGCCGAGCTGCGCGGCCAGCCTGGACGGCATCGGCGCCGCTGGCTGTACGTCCTTCCGCGTAGGCCGGCCGTCCGTGGAGCCGCGGGTGCCGACGGCGGTGGCCCGGGTCCGCGAGCCCCGCGGTCACGGCGGCGGCGCGCGGGAATCGGCCGGCGCCGCACTTCGTTGCAGCCCGCGTCAGCGCACCAGCACGGTCCCGTCGCCGCGGCCTGTGATCTCCCAGCCCGCGGAAGGTCCCTCATGACTGCCACCAGCGTCGCGCGCGCCGCGACACCCCACCTGGCCGACCGCGGCCGGGTCACCGGTGCGCCGCCCGCCCCGGCGCCGGGGCCGGCGCCGGTCGATCCCCAGCACGCCCGCCGCTGGCTCGTCCTCGGGGTGGTGGCCGTCGCGCAGCTGATGGTCGTGCTCGACGCGACCATCGTGAACATCGCTCTCCCGTCGGCGCAGCGCGCCCTGGGGTTCGCTGACAACGACCGGCAGTGGGTGGTCACCG
>JAABVA010000852.1_pt1 | contig 35209 bp, 38 predicted proteins | sample 5560331 | NCBI WGS metagenome assembly JAABVA01 (sample SAMN12812661, study PRJNA571458) | rock metagenome | isolation source: Antarctica rocks | place: Antarctica: Victoria Land, Mt New Zealand sud | collected 2016-01-07 | reverse complement strand
ATCGTTGAGCGCAGCGACAGTCACAGCCACAGCGAGAATAAGCATCGTCAGTTGTTGGAGGCGTGTCTATGTAAAGGTCGTCGACGAGGTAGGAAGTAGATTTTGGTGAAAAGTAGCGTTGGTGAAGAAAGATGATTTCGAAGATCATTTGAGACGGTCATTTGGTCGATTCAGGCCTTTCAGCTAATCTGCATCAAACGTTAGTTATTGCCTAATATGGAAGCTTATTCAGCTTCATCGATGACCTTATGATTGGTGGAAATTGGTACTGGGGGGTCCTTGTAAATGTGGCTGGGCTAATGCAATGTTCGACCCGCAGTGCAAACACCCTGATATGGAAGTCCCCTTTCTCCTTTCTATCAACTCCGTTACCCACATGCTTTGCTGGTTGGACATAATCGCTTCAGTCGTCCAGAGTTGCCTGATCTTATATCCAGATAAGGTAGATGATGGGTAAGGCGCAATTCCCGGCGATCATGATGGCGATAAGGGTACCTAACCCTATCATAATATCGACCCTCGTCCGTTGTCAAATTATCTAATATATTGGTGAAGTACTATAGTTTTCAACATAACTGCCCCCCCTCTACTAGCTATATCTGATGTCTGTGTCGTTGATGCATTACTTAAAAGGACTACTCTCCTGGTTGATGAGAATGCAATAAGTCAGTCACCTTTGCCTCCAGTCGTAGTTCTCTTTGAGACTCTGCCTTCAGTCATGTTTAGTCAAAAACAACCTTCTTCCCTGCAAAAGCCACAGTCCTATTCTCATCCTTCCTCTTTTTCGCTGCCGCCCAAGACGGATGCAGAGGCTGCTCAACAGCCTTGACTTTCTTTGCCAGCACAGGGTCGCTATTCGCTCCTGTAGCCCCTAAGCTGCCTCCTTCACCGGCCCGGAATTTCGTGTGCGTTCCGCCTCTTCCTCTGCCCCTGCCTCGCTTCCCTCGAGTATCGTCACTGCTTCGCGCGCCGCGACGTGGATCCCATCCTTGGTCTCGGTTCTGACTTTGGCTCTGTTTTTTCACATGATTGGCGTTGCGGCCATATTTCTTCTCCCAGATAGCTCGACGCTCTTGCTGGCCTCTGCGGTTCTTCCTGGTTTTAGTGTCTCCAGTATCGAGGTCTGAGGCAGTAGAGTCGGAGCCAGACCAGTACCCACCAACTGTAAGAGATGGAATGAAGGTGGTGGCTTTGGGTTTCGAGAAGCTCCTTGCGGGGGCCTTTTGAGTGAGGGACGGGGGCGAAGGTGAAGAAGAGGAATTTTCCGGTTCAGGGGAAAGTAAGAGGTCTTCAGATAGGTTATAATTTAGCTTGTTAGTACCAGTTGGAGAACCACGTCCTGGTTCTTTGAGCCCTACTTTTTCCTCCTGCTGTGGTACCGCTTCTTGAGACTCCTCAATCTCGGTTTCTTCGTCAGCAGATGCGGCTAATCGAGAATTATTCATCCCACAATCGACAATCTCATCATCGCTGTCGGTATTATGATCGTCATCCTGCACGCTTTCAGCTGTAGAACATCCATGCCAGTCAGATCCTTCCAGGTCATTCTCAACTTGAGGGCCTGTAGATTTTGGTTTCTCCCTCGACTGCTCGTTCCCGGCGCTCTGGTCGGAGCAATAGTCCGCTGCCCTCATCCGCTTCTTTCGTAATGGTTGCGTGTCTTCGATAGCTAACACTGCTCGTACTTTATTGATTATCTCGTTCATTGCCGTCTTAACCGGGTTTGAGTTGAAAATCCTTGCTTGAACGTTCGCGTGGGCGGCATCTTGCGGCCGGAGTGAAGCTTGAACCTTTGCCGTAATGTATTGTGGAAAAGCTGGAGCAGAAGCAATGCGCTTAGTCTTTGACAATATTTTGTAAAGCTGTAGCTCGGCAAGAGAGACTAGGTCGAAAGCCTACAAGATAAGTATGAGCATACACAAGTAATCTCTTGGAGCAACAGACTTTAAGAGCAGTCACTTCTGCTATCAACCGTACGGTCTCTGCATCATCTTTCTGTTCCTTTGCGACCTTTTGCCGTCTACCCAGTTTTTGACGCTCAAAGCCTCTAGCTACCTTGAGTGCTCTGGATAAAGTCTTCTTGGCCTGCTCAAGGATGGCACCGAGGCGTTCACGTTGCATGCGGAGCGCCCCATTCGAGACGCCATTGGGCTTACCCTCCGCCGCGTTATGTTCTTCAAATTTGCGCTTTGGCATACCAATATACACAGCGTTCGTCACAAAAGTATCACAGACTGAATTTGGAGATCTTGTAAGAAGTCAATGAAAGGGTTACATAACACATTGATCAACTAGCTTGGATTGGTGCATGGGGGTAACTTTTGCCGAAGTCGAAGCCATAGGGCTCTTCGTCTACAACCTCGCCGGCGAAGCTTTTCCCATCTTCCTTTTCCATTCCTATATTACTACTTTGCTGCTCCTGAAGTATTATTGTGTTGAGAATTAGGTTCGACATGTATAAACCTCAATTTTCAACTACTGTACATTCGTATTGACCAACACTGTTTCCATTATGAGTCCATTGATTAATGCTGTCAAGTCATGTCTACTTGCGCTTATTGTGATGGGCATATATACGATATGGTATATTTTCTTCAACAATGGCGCCAGCGATCATTTGGCACGTATCCTCGAAAATGGACCTCAACTACTTCCAGGGACCAAGGAGCCTCTCAGAGCCTCATTCACTGGAATTGCTGCGTTGGATCACCAATTGAAAGTTCTCACGTTATACTTCTAGACACAAGCTGATGGCTCACGTCCCAACTCAGCTTTGTTGTGCTTCCAATTTGCTGGCCAGGTCATTGCAGGCTGGGGCCTCTTTCTCATCGAGGCATTAAGGTACGGCAACAGGTGGAGCAGTCGCTACGCCTTCAGCAGGTACTTCTCTTTGACTATCGGTCCTAATATAGAACAGTCTTACGATATGGGGAATTGTTGGGCAAAATCTCGCTTTTGGTGTTATTATGCCCGTTTATCTGATCATACATCTTTCCACATCACCTACAGTTCTGTCTCACAAACCTATCGAGTTCTACGTTGCTCTCCATAAGCTTGCAAGCATACCTTTCTCCCTTACGATCGGCTTGGTTTTGCCTACGATATTGATGGTGCTTCCTGCTCCATCTGTTCTCACCTTTGATCGGAAACAGATCTTTATAGCGATGTGGCAATTTTTCCCAATCTGGGTCGAGTTGATGCAACAAATCACATCATTGGTGATGTCGAGTCTGGGTGTGACAGCATGCAAACCTTCGCCGGTCAAAAAAGGACAAAATGCACAGTGGATTAGCACAATGAGAGTAGTGTACATATTTCTTTTGTCCACCGCTGGGATAACCCATATCTCTACAATGACCCTAATAGCGACTTCCAAGTTTTTCCCTGGCCTTTTCGCATCCGATTTTGTTGGAATTTTTAATCCCTGCAATGTCTTCCTCCCGCAATCCATAACAGCGTCAACAAAAATGCCATCCTTGGGAGACGGGGCTTTCCTGTTGCTACGGTACGATTTTATCGTAGGCTCCACAGCACTTTCCATTTGGGCTTCTGCGCTATACATAAACACATACAGAATTAGGGAAAGATCGGATGGCTGGATGGTATTGTTCTTTTACTTCCTAGCCCAAGTTGCTCTTCTAGGACCTGTTGGGCATGCAGTGGCCTGCATTTGGGCTAGGGATGAGTTGGTTTTCGAAGAGAAGGCCGAAAATGCCGAAAATGCCGAAAAGGCACGCTGAGGGGCGTTAATGATTTTCTGAGCAGTCTTAAAATGTTCAATCCAGACGTGATCGTCCACTGCTGTGAAAATATTATATTGCAAGAAGCTGGGACATAGGCTATTTGGCAGGCCCTTCTTTAAATCGAAGCTCCGACTACGCCTAGCGAATCCTAGCTACCTAGCATTGACTTTACCTCTCCGCACCTTTAAATGTACTGCATGACATTTCTGCTGAATAGTGAATACAATTTCCACATACCTTTAGATCACACATGAAGCTTTGAGATCCACCAGCCTGGGTTTCGCCCCTTCTCTTCTGGAAAGTAAGACCTGTCCCAAAAATTGTGCATACGATCGAACTTCCAAGTCAATCGTACACCAAGTCGCCGAACAGGGACTCTGCCGCCTATACAGAGTCCAGTCCTGCCATACTCAAAGTTTCTCTTTTCGCTCGATGTACGGCAGAAACGCCGGTGGACAAGGGATCTCTTTAATTAGCAACGATGGACATCCGCCGGCCAAGATGGTACCAATCGAGCCAATAAAGACTCAGCCTCAAGTTTTCCCTTTCCTCGAACTACCAGCCGAGATTCGAAACATGATCTACAGCTACTTGATGATACCAAAATATCCTGTCTATGTCTACGTGCGCCGTTTCCAATCCGCTGTCAGCACAGGACTGTTGTTCGCCAATCGTCAGATATACCAGGAAGCATCCACCGCTTTTTACAGCAACGCTAGAGGGATTGTGATCAATGAATGTCACTTCCTTACACGAGCATCATGCCGCCGAGTCTTCTTCAAAGACCCCCCTCCTATGCACGCGTATTCTGAACACCCTTTCTTGCCATTGCCGCATTCAAGTCACCACAATTCTCGCGAAGAAAGGCATCACAGCAATCTACAGGCCTATAGACACCCAAGCCTTCGGTACACCCAACCATGTGTGCTTGCTGTTATGGCGGAGATAGAAATATCACTTGCATGGCTGCCCCGCAGTGATAATACGGAAATGGCCATTGAAAGTATTATGTATGAAGTAGCCGCAATGCTGCATTGTACTCTCAAACTCCTGAGGCAGACGGGCGACCAAAAAGGCAAGAGGATCATCCTGATTTTTGGTGATCTTTTGTAAGTAATCGCCGGCTCTACCCTTTCGATCACTGCGTGCGGGAATGAGACCCAACATCTTACAATAGCACAGTTTCAAGGATTCAGAGCGTCGCTTCTTCGGGATAATGAAAGATTCAGGAGTGTTGATGCATCTCAGCCAACTCTCACGTATACGTCCAATCCAAGTGTATGGGAACATCACACCAGTATTCTTATCCAGATTGGAAGAAGCCTTCACGGAAGAGCATGGCGTATTGCTTAGACAGCCTGATTCATTTGCGACTCCGGTTCAACAAACCTCACATTGGTAACAACGCTGCTACAGGCAATGCCTTCATCTTGCGGAAATTAGCTCAATGGATAAATGGACACGAATATCTTTTCTTGTTGGAAAGCATTTATCAATCTCTCTACGTAAGCTGCTATTTTTTTGGTTCCTCTTTCTTTTCCTCCGGTTTTGGTGTGGGTAACTTGAACTGCGGGAGAGACCTTTAATTAGCTAAATACGATGAAATATGGCCTTGTGAGTTCCTAATGACTGCCTACCTGATCTGGTGTTCTGTCCTTCCCGGGCCCAACTTGCTCCCACGCTGTTTTTGAATACCAGTTAGGATCAAACGCATAGTGTAGCTTTTCATCAAAAATTGTAGAGATCCAACGTACCTGCTGTTCCACCTTCGAAGTTCCGAAATGCCTGCGTCAATTCCAATGGTTCAACCACAATCCTTTTCTTCTCCTCATCATATCTAATCTCTGTATATCCCGTTAATGGGAAGTCCTTCCTCAACGGATGCCCATCAAATCCATAATCCGTCATTATCCTTCGCAAGTCTGGGTGGCCGACAAAGAAGACTCCAAACAAATCATAAATCTCCCTCTCATACCAATTGGCCCCGTCGTACAGACTCGTGATACTCGGTACGGGGGTAGCTTCATCTGCGTAGGTCTTCACTCTGATCCTCGAGTTATGTCGGACACTAAGGAGGTTGTAGACTACTTCGAAGCGGTTATTCCTTGTAGGATAATCAACTGCCGTTATGTCCGCCACCATTGTGTATTCCGCTGCGGTGTGGTATTTCAGGAATGAGATGACCGGTATAACACCCGCGGGCGGAGTGTAGATGGTGAGCTCATCTTTCCATACGGAGAACTGCTGGATAAATTTCGGAAGACATGAGAGTAGGTATTGACCATAGGTGTGGAGGCTGGCGGATTTCTCCTGGTATTTGTCCGCGGGATTGATGACGGGCGCATAGAGCTTTCCTCCCGCTTTTACGATGTATGATTAGCATGCTCTGGTGTATATCAGAAAAAGCTCTAGGAAGACGTACGCGGCCGTGGTGCATGCCGTAGGTTTGGGATATCCTCTTCTGATGCTATATCCTTTGATAGTAGGGCTGTGCAGGCGAAGTGACGTGTTGCCGGGGTGCGCACTATGGTGTTGACACACACTCTTGACGCCCCTTTAAGACTACCACTCAATCGCATTGCCATCAATGACAGTCCTCGACTGCGTCTTCACCACAAGATAAATTGTCGTGATTATTGCTGAGCTCAAAGCATCATTAGCATGCAGGGATGTGTAGCCGACCACTAGCGCGTTCAAAAACCTCTGCCATCAACCCTTGTGATCCTCATTCGTCTCTTCAATCCATATCAACCACCACCGGTATTACTTGATACTTACAGCGCGGTGTATCAAGACCGTCTAAGTGTCTGCTCATAGACGACTTATGCTAACAACTACCTGTAACAACACCCCTCTGCGTTGCTTGCGTCCGCGGCATTTGCGCCCTTCACCTCCTACCTGCCCCTCGAAATGGCGACCCGCGTTCAAGTAGATACCTTCATGGACGATTCGGACGACGCATGGTGAGCCTAGCAACACCTCGATGGCTTCATGTATCCTACCAAGTATCTAACTAACCAACAAAACATTAGCCCATTATGCGTCGAGGAGTTCGACCTGTCAGACAAGAACTTCAGACCCTGTCCATGTGGTTATCAAGTATACCCCCTCTTGATCGAACCTCAAGCAGCATGACCACTTGGTCTCTTGGCTGCTAGGAGGTAGCTATGCTAATCCGTTATCCCTACAGGTCTGTCAATTTTGCTACAACAACATCAAGAACAATATGAATGGCCTGTGTCCGGCGTGTCGGAGACCTTACGATGACCAAAGCATAGAGTGGAAAGTTGTTAGCCCCGAGGAGTAAGTTCAGTGCTTCAACCGAACAGCAGCAGGTCACCGCTAAAGTTTAGCAGGCAAAAAGCAGATTATGCTCTACAAGCTAGGAAAAAGGCTCTTGTCCGGCAGAAGGAAACCGAGCGAAGACAAGTAGAGAACCTCAATCGCAAGCATCTTGCCGGCCTTCGTGTTGTCCAGAAAAACTTAGTATACGTCGTTGGCCTTAGCCCCAAAAGCCGAGAAGAAGATCTATTGCAGACGTTACGCGGCGACCAATATTTCGGACAGTATGGAAAAATCATCAAGATAGTTGTCAGTAAAGCAAAGGAAGGCACAAATGGGAACAACTCGATAGGTGTATACGTCACATTCGCGCGAAAAGAAGACGCCGCAAGCTGTATCGCTGCTGTAGATGGTTCACAAAACGGAGATCGGGTACTCAGGTAAGTACACTATCCAGTAGTCGTCTGTATTTGAGCTTACCGTGCCGCTTCAGAGCTCAATACGGGACTACTAAGTATTGTTCTGCGTATCTACGCAACGAGCCATGCAACAACCGAGGCTGCATGTTTTTACACGAGACAGGAGAGGACCTTGACAGCTTTAGTCGCCAAGATCTCTCCTCAATTAATGCAGTATCCACTCAGCGACCAGCGCCATCATCCTCGTCTCCTTCAACTTCATCAAGGTCTATTAAACAACCTCCACAACCCCAGCCTCCTCCTCAGCATGCACCACAAAATGTGACGGCAGCTGTGCAGTCTACGATACGCCAAGCAGACCGAGACGAACCAATGAGCAGGAGCGATAGTGGTGACGGTTCTGCACTTCCCTCGTCGGCGAGCTGGGCTGCGAAGAATGCGCAAACTGATAGCCGGAGGTCAAGCAAACCGGCGAGTGTCTCGGCGCCTAGTCCAGTGCTTACGGATGCAAACCTGCCATTGCGGGTTGCGGAAAACGAAACATCTAGCCTTCAGGCCCAAAAGCAAGAACCACAACCAAGTACAGACTCCCAGCCACAGCCGACGCTGATGGATCGGCTATTCTCAAAAGCTCATCCTCTGGATCGCGCAATGAAGACAGTCCTAGAGTCCTCATTTAAGTTCACTTTCGATCGAGCATTGTATACTGACGATGTTCTCCGAGAAATCGATGCTTATCCGCCGTTATTTGACGCTAACGGTGGACTTGTGCGTTATCGGCTAGAACAAGAACGAGAGCAAGAGCGGCTCAAGCAAGAAGAGGAAGAACAAAATGTATTAGGGGCAGTAGCTGCTGCTGAAGAAGATGACAATCCTGCTAGTGGGAGTTTACAGCTTGGGGGAGAGCCAGAAACTCAAGATGACCCCAGTGAAAGTTCTGTACAAATCAATACAGATCACCGAAACGCCATTCGCCCACCCTATCCTACTGTATCCTCGACCAACCCTAGCCTCGGCGGCTCAACCTTCCTCGGCAATAGTTCATCGGCATTATCTTTCAACGGTCGCAGCCTTACAACTCAACAGCAGCAGCAATTATCCTTTCTTAGATCGAATAGCAATCACCAAAGTCCGGTCAACGGTCAATATCAATCAAGCTATAGCGGCAACAATAGTCTTCACCACCACCAGCAGTCAAACCCATTCCAGTCACAAAATTTGAATCTCGCTCAGATACCTGGGCTCCCTGGGCACGCCAGACAAGCCTCTCGCTACAATTTCGCCAATGACTCGGCCTCAGCTTCTACGGTTGCTAAACCAGCTGCCAATGCCCAGCTCATGGCGCAGCAAGCTGCCATGATGCCCGCAAACCAGGGCAAGCATTTCCAGAACCAGCCTATGCCGCAATCGAGTTTACAAAGTAGCCACTTCTATAGCGGTGTCCATGGTCCTCCACCGGGGCTTAAATCGAGCGGCACACCACCTATCAGCGGTGGCGGCATGTTTGGTCAAGGCCATGGATTCGCCAGCGCAATGGGCGGTAGCCATGGAATAAGCGGTGCAACTTTAGGAAGCAAGAATAGCAACGACGAGCTCATGCGCGAGCTTATTCGTAATCGGGGCGGGAATATCAACAATCAGGGACCTGATTTTGGAAAGCGTGAGTTCAGATTTCCTTCTTCCGTTCACCTACCCACGACCTCCACTGCAGCCCCTGCCTCTGGCCTTCTTAGCTCGCTTTATGGTGCGCAGCTTGATACTTTTCATGGGTATCAGGATCACAGCGCCCAGAAGCAGAAGAAGAAGGGGAAGAAGCACAGACATGCTAACACTTCCTCTTCTGGGGGAGGTGGTATAGTTGATCTTGCGGACCCGAGTATCTTACAGGCTAGAATGCACCACGGTGGTGCAGGGCAGGGGCAATATGGTGTTCAAGGTCAAGGTGGGTACAATCCCAATAGCATGATCTACGGAAGTGGCTACGGAAGCAGGTGGTAGTTGCACGCTGTACTATCTCTTCCCTTGTCATCTTAATCGCATTGCGAATTCTTAATGTTGCAGTCACGACTCTGGCGCAATATGGTTTCATTCTCTTTGTTAGCGAAGCATGGGATCAAAACAGGAGCTATGGAGGTTATTCCTCTGGGCGTCATGGGAGCTGGGCGGCATCCCGTCCGGTAGGATCTGGCCAAAGCATTTACAGGCGAACTTTCTTTGTGCTTCAAAGGACATATTTTACCTTCTAGGGTTCATCATAGGGTTGCGGTTGGCTCTTTAGACCATCTGCACCGTCGTGCTCGTCGTGGCCAGCGTCATGTACGTAAATCCCCTTCCCTAGCCTGAAGTGCAGGTAGGAATATATGTCTATTTTCTCACAATATATCTGCCACTTAGTGCCTCGCTTTTGTCGTGCCAGAACGAACCAGACGATAGCGACCCTTTGATGCTGTGCTTCGTCTTTTGATGGATTTGTGACCGATAGATTATATAGATTGTTGGGGACTTTTGCGTGTTGTTCTCTCTTTTTTGAACAAACACAATCTCTGCTTTGAAGAACGCCGGTAGCAAAGAATTGCACAATAGCCAGTGAATTGGTGGATACGAATGCTAACTTGACGTCTACACAGGTTTCCAAAATGCTTTACGTTCTGGCGAATCACCAACAGCGATAAGCCAGCTTAATAAGAATACCACTGTGGACATTCCTGAAGTACCATTGTCCGGAATATCGGTTTCCAAAGAAAGCACTCCGACTACTTCGTCCGTTCCACCCGGACTATCACTACCTCACGACTTTCCGCCCCTCGCTGCGCCAACCAAGCCTGCTCCGCCGGGTAAAGTCCAGCGGAAGACAAATATTAACAACCCCGCAGCCACATCTATCAAGCCTGTCGTACCTGTGCTTCCTACAACAGCGCCTAGAGCTGCGGGTCCGGCCAAAGAAAGCCAGCCAAGCCATCCCTTTGAGGCAGATAGCGTCATAAACTCCAAAATAACGAAATCTGCAGCGCTTGAACCCATCTCAAAGCCACAACTTGCAACAGAAACACCTACTCCTCCAGTGCCTGTTGCTTTTGCGAAGGCGACGCCAAAGAATGATGGGTCTGTTGATCTACCTGCGCCTCAGCTACCCCAAGGTCCATATAAAATCGACAAGGAGGGTAAAGCTGGAAAGTCCTCCAAATCAGTGGACAAGCGGCAACATCCTGGAAAGCTTGACATCGCAGCTGCTAAAGATGCCTCGAAGAAGGATTTAGAGTCAGTTGCAGCTTCGCCTGGGCTCAGCAAGTCTGCTGAATCGAACGAGCGTGGGCGACCGGTATTATCAGGCATTTTTCAACCGAGTACGCCGGCAACTGCTGCGTCGCAAAGTTCCCTTCCATCGGCAACACGTTCAAAACAGCCTCGTGCCCTCCGAGCACTTCCCACGCCGAAACCCGTAACTCCTCCTCGTGCAGCCGGTGCCTCGCCATCGGTTTTAGCTGCTACAGCGGGCTCAGCTGCGAGCAAACAAGTATCTCGTCGAGGAAGTTTCTCCTCTACCCATCCGCCTGGAACGCCGCTGAGCGAGAAGATTTCGGATAATGCTTCTGTTGCATCGACCTCCATGTCACGTCCCAGCTCACCACCTCTAACCAGAGTTGGATCTGCGCCAGTAAGACAAGTCACGAAGAGCCAGCAGAAGAAGGAAAGGCAATCGCGAGCGAAGCAAGCTGAGGAGTCTTCCAAGTTAGAAGAGGCTCCAGCAAAGGCAGTTGTCGAGGAGCCTGTACAAGCCCCTATCATTGGACGAAAGAAAAAGGCTAAGAAAACAGCAACCCGGGGCACCGCTGATAGTAGCCCATCTGCCAGTCGACCAGCCTCTCCGCCCCCGAATGATGAGAGCATTCAAGAAAGCATGCCTGCTACGCCGGTAAAGGAGAAAAAGAAAGATACCGCCAAAGTGGAAGCAGAGAAGAAAGAAGCCGAAAGCCCCATGAGCCCTTCTTTCACCTCTACTGACCCACAGCAAAAGCCTTTGCTTACTGCAGCATCCATATTTTCCAACCTCGAAAAAGCGGGTGCCATTTCGTCCGCAATCCAGGAATATTTCAAAGGAGTTTCTGGCCTGAATCATCGCTTTGACACCACCCACACCGATATCGAAACTATCAATCGGATTCCCAACCTCACCGAAGCACAACACCGTGAGCTCCAAAAAGGCGAAGCCATTTGCGTAGAGCTCGCCAGCAACAAGCGCATCGTCATCCTCCCAGACCACCGGACCCTGCACGGCCTCAGCCACGACCAAGCACAGCGATACCTCGCGCTCCGTAAACAAGCCATCAATACCGGCGATCTCGCCATGTTTAATTCCTCGCGGAGAGACATTGACCATTACCTCCCCGTCGCGCCCATGCCCGCACAAGCCACACTCGCGACCATGAACCTGCGTAGTTCCTCCGAGGACGAAGACGAGGACAACCTGAACTTAGAACTCGTGAACCGCTTCGTTGCGCCCCCGCTGTCTGCGCAGCCGTCGGCCAGGCCGATGCCGAGTTTCTGGAACTCGGTCGCGGAGGAGCAGCAGAGAGGGGTACCGATGATCTCAATGGTGGAGGCGGAGCAGGCGTTATTGCAGAGTCGGAAGGAGACGGAGGGGCTGGAGAAGAAGCTGAATGGGTTGTTGAAGAGGAATAGGCGGTTGGTGTTTGGCAATGGGCATTGAGGTGGATGGTTCTGTGGGGTGAGGTTGTGGACGAGAGAACTGTGAGAAAGGAGTTGAGGGCGGGCTTTTGTCACTCGTGGATAGATGAGGGGTGTGTTCTGGCTGGGTACTTCCATGTTGCCCTTGCCGCCGGCGCTTTTCGGGTTCTGCAAGTCCTCGGAGTGCTTAAGGTGCTCTGCGTAATTGGTGTAGCGCTTGCTTTCTCCACTTCTACTTCTACTTCCGCTGTAGATTACTAGGGGCTTTTTTCCTCCTGTACTCTTCGGTAGCAGGCATGCATTGTGGGAGCTGTACTTTGCTCTACTCTTCCTATGTTGGGGCTGTAGTTCTACGCAAGGGGTGTACGCTGTTGGGGTTTGTAAAGGGGATTTTTGCCTCAGTTCTCAGACGTGCCAACGTCGCTAAGCCCCTTCGGGTTAGCGTCCTCATTAAGCCCCTTCGGGTTAGCGCCCTGCTGACTTCGCAGCGTACGTGCTTAGCGACGTTGGCACGTCTGAGAACTGAGGCAAGGGGATTTGTGAGCTCGGTTTGTAGATTACGTAAGGCGCTTCATAACAAGCTGCTCAGGGCGCCCCTTTCCAACCCAAGAAGTCATCTTGTACGGTCGAATCGGGAATTCAAAACACTACTGCTTGCGATGGGATATTTACTATCAGAAATAGAATAGTCATAATAGTCTGTACACAGAAACGCCGAGCAATTTCCTTGTCCCCAAACGCCCATACCATCGCGCCCTGGCAGACACACCTGGAAATATACATTAACCCTCGAGAAGTCAAACCGCAATCCTGAATTCCTTCCATTCTCCAATCTGCCTCACCCCACCAAAATCCACCTACTCCCAATCGGGCTCCTCCTCATCCTCGACCTTCTTCTCCCCCTCCTTCTCCTTCGGGCTTCCCGGTGCCCGACTAGTCGCCCCACTAACAAGATCGTAGCTCGCGTCGCTATCCGGCTGGGATTTTTCGTCTTGGGATCTGCGTGCGGGTGCATCTGAGGGTTTGAGCTGCGCGGAGGGGTTGATTGTTGTTGGTGCTGGCTGAGGCTGGGGGAGTATGGTGGTGGATGAAGAGTGGGTGGTTGATGTTATGGTGGGTTTGGTGCGGGGGTGCGGGGTGGAGGGTGAGGACTCGTCGGTGTCGGAATCGTCGTCCCAGGAGATGGGCTCGTCGGGGGTGAGGGCTACGCCTGGGGGAGGGGAAGTGGGTTAGTTGGGTTGTCTTTAGAGTATAGAAAGGAGCTTGGTGTGGGATCTCCCACCTTTCAGCATTTCCCGTCTCCGTTGCTCCTCAGATTCGACAACCATTCGGAGGAAATAATAGCGCGTCCAGAACTGTGGGTACTCCACTTTCTCAGGCACGAGCTTCTCCATCGCCCTCCGCAGCTCCTCGTACTTCTCGAGATCCGTCGCTATAGCATCGGTTTTCTTCTCAACGTCGAACTCGCTTTTCCACTTCTCGAACTCCGGGCTTACGGGGTCCTTAGAGAAGCTGTCAAGGGAGGACTGTATAGCATGTAATTGAGCGTCGAAGCGCGTGGTATGGATAACCCGTTTTCCGTCCTGATCTTTGCTCTCGAAAAGAACTTTGCTGGTGCCGTCCTTATTCTTGGCTTCTGTAGGCGGCGCAATGGTGACGGCATCCCGGAGGAAATTGCGAATGTTGGTACCGAACTTAAGCAGAGCTTCGTCTGCAGCATCCTCTGCCTTTTCAATCTCCTTCAGCCGCTTTGTAGCTTCAGTGCGAAAGCGGGATATGATGCCTTCGGATTCTCGTAAGGCTTCGCTTTTCGAACGGTCTTGAGTGGTAGGATCGGTGGAAGCTTCTCCACTGAATCCTTTGTTTGCTATTGGTGTCATTGGAGGGCTCTGGCCAGTTGACATAGACCGAGCTCGGTTGACAATCGTTGATTTCAAATCTGTAAAGCCCTTGATTGCTTCCCCACTTGCGGCTGACGCTTCCTGCCGTGCGCCTTCGTAGTAGGTTTCGCCCTGCTTCTTGACATCACTGAAGAAGCCACCCAGTCTGGCTCCCCAGGGGCTTGCAGAGAACGACTTGTATGCTTCCTGGAATTCGGAGTTGAGGTTGCCTTGCTTTTGCTTTTCCCCTTCTTTCTTGGCAGCTTCGTCCGGGGAGAGGATTTCCTCTTGGATATGGTCATATGCAATGTCCATATTTCGATCCGCACGAATGGTTTATCATGAGCGTTGAAGGTGCAATAGAGCAAACTAAGAGATAGCGCTGTTAAACAGTTGCTCGACGATTGATGCAATGTAGTTAGATACTCTAAGCCGCAAGCAGCTGGCGGTGGTCGATGGCATGGCGCGACCGGCTGCGGAGGTATTTCCGAGGCTTTGCCGCGCTTCTGCAGGGTTCTGGTGCATGTGCAATTACCGACAATATCATCAAACATGCACTGGATATGAGCAGAAGACTTTTCTCAAGGTCATCATGTTTGCGACATGAGAACCCGCTGGTAAGTTCTCAGAGTCTGGCACGTATGCTGGAGCTGAATGGTTAGGGACTGCCACGCTCAGGCGCTCCTCCACAGCTTCCTCGACGTCAGCGAGGTTTGCCAGAGAAGCGTAATATAAAAGATGTACGAAAAGTCGTAGCTGTATCATCAGCGAAAGGCGGAGTGGGGAAATCGACCATAGCAGGTAGACTCCTACTACAAATGTTTCTCTGGACATCTAACTTACTACACTCAGTCAATCTTGCATTATCGTATGCTCGAAGCGGCTACAGAAGTGGAATTCTTGATACAGATATTTTCGGTCCATCGATTCCTACTCTATTGAATCTTTCGGGAGAGCCTCGTCTTTCTACAAGTAAATCCAAACATATTAGAATGTGTACAAAACAGCAAAATTTACCTGATCTACAGACAACCAGCTCTTGCCTCTGTCTAACTATGGCGTCAAATCCATGTCGATGGGCTACCTCGTTGACGAGAAAGCGCCCGTTGTATGGAGGGGACTGATGGTGATGAAAGCTTTGCAGCAACTGCTACATGAAGTCGACTGGGGAGGACTGGATATCCTAGTCTTAGACTTACCACCTGGGACTGGCGATACGCAACTGACTATTACTCAACAAATTCTGTTAGATGGTGAGCCACATTTCCATGCGCTCGCTATACTTGAATTAAAGTTGACGAGCGAAATAGGAGCCATAATCGTCTCCACCCCCCAAGACATCGCGCTGAAAGATGCCGTCAAGGGCGTTGCAATGTTTAAAAAGGTCGAAGTACCTGTACGGAAGCTACCCTGATCAATATTTGCAACCATTTTCTGATAGTATACCCCCTAGATTCTTGGCATGATCCAGAATATGTCTGTTTTCACCTGCCCACAATGCAGCCATAGCACATATATTTTCGGATCCGAAGGGGTCGCTCGGACATGCAGTGCACATGGAATCGACTTCTTAGGAGATATCCCTTTGCATGCAAGTATCTGCGATGACGCCGACCGCGGTAAGCCAACAGTGGTGGCAGAGCCGGAAAGTCCGAGGACCTTGGCTTTCATGAATATTGCCAAGTCTATCGGGACGAAGGTTGGCCTCTAAACACAACGATATCTCAAAACGATAATCTTTGAACAGCCGATCAGAATCGATTATGCTTTACATTTAAGAGCCGAATCTCTTCTGCTAAGAGTGAAAAGTGCCAGTTGATTCGCCACCTAGAGCGTCTGCACTTGACCTTTATTAAATTGGCGCACACACAACTGGGGTTTTAAATTCTGCTATTCTAATCTCAATATAAACTTCCAGAGCTCAAGAAGGGAATCTGCATGGCAAAGGCATTGATGTATAATGGCTAAAGCAGTCTCGCCTCGAAAATTACTGTAAAGAGCTATACTACTGATCCACGGATTGATCCCCGGAGCGCTACAAAATTTCAAAACCCATGAACTTTGATATTCCTAGCCTCAACGTCCAACCCTTCCTTCTTGTCGACCAGAAACTCATACACATCCTTCCGTTGATCACCCTGAAGCTGAATCACCTCCCCCATCTTGGGATCATCGACAACATTGCCATTGCACGCAAGCTTCTTCTTCAACGACTTGAGGATTTTCTCCGGACTAAACTTCTTGGGCAGACCTTGGACAGTAGTCAAAGCCTTACGGTTGGTGCGCTTTTGAACCCGAATGTGGATGAAGGTTGGAGCTCGATTGTTTGCCTCGTCCCCTGTGTTTTCATCGGCATCAGCGAATGGGTCGGTTGTCTTGAGATTTTCGAGGAACATGGCTTGTTTGGGTTTGGGTTAAGTGGTGGGTTGTTGTGGTTGATGAGGCTCAAGTTTGCTGAATGCTTGTGGACGTCTAATAAGTATTGGTACGAAAATAGGACAATATGTACTCGGCTGTGCCAGTATTCGGAACAAAGGAATTGCTGGGTTATCATATGATACCTGGAATTGCATGTTCTTCTCTAGCTGAACAATTGACTTCTGAACAGTGGTCTTGTACCCTGGATCACCAGAGACAGAGGTTCAGTAATGTTCAGCGATGCTGACTTACCCAGAAATCATTTACCAACCGACTGAATCATCGTTCTGGAACCGGTAGTCTTCGATCTTTCACCGTCACGATTCAAACACCTGCTCGTTACCAAGGCCTGGGACACGCTCAAGGTCTTACACACTTCCAGGGTCTTCGACATGTTCAAGTTCTCAGACATCTAAGACCAAGCGTCAGCCACCACTTGGCATTACCCGCGAGCCAAAGCATAGCGTCCCTCAGCCGAGCTTCCCAATTCCAGCTACGGATTGGCAGCTAGGACTACTAACGCACTGACTTCTGAGACGGGGTTTCGCTTGAACACTTTTGCGTTCAAAGAAGCGTAAGCCAACTGTCTTGGTGTCCTAAAAAGAATTATGAAACGGCTTCGCCCACAACTGATTGCATTGAAGATGAGATAAATCACGATGCTGTTGAATCGCCCTTTAATAACTCAAGAGACAAATCTTGATACCCATGCTATGGCATAATGATGAAAAAGGTAGGCGTCGGTATACAAGCTACCCAACGACTCGAAAGCCAAGATGTTCTCCATTTCCATTTATCTGAATCATTGAGATTAAACATTTCAACCCAAGTTTAAGACATCTTGAGAGAATTAGCAGCTAGTTCCGCCTTCTGCTATCCCCTCTTTCTTTCGCAACCTTTCCTCCACCCAACCACATCAAGAACTCCCCGACCCCACCTTCCCCAATTCCAGTCACCAACTCCATACCCCACCCCACCCCACCTCCCTCGTCAGTTCCTTACCTTTTCAACATTGAATCAACAGTTTCAGAACCTTGACAACGAGCTTCGTAGCAACAGAAACAAGAAGAACAATGCGCGATACCGGGTTTGAATATACAACACTTTCATGATAGCTTGGGTGAAACAAGGTGGTGGGGGATTGGTGGATTTCGAAGTAAGCAATACTGGTTTAAAGGAGGTGGTGGGATGGGTGTGGTTCGTGAGCGGCGATGATATTTGCTGTGGTTTCGTTACGTCGGTCTTCAAGCTTTTTGATGTGGATTTTGGGATCAAAGTCATTGATGGAAAAAGTTGTTTTTGCGTCATCATGTTTGGTTTTGAAGTCTTTTCTCAGATTAACCCCAACCCCCCTCCTTCCAAGCCCTTGTACTCACTCTCTCACACCCAATTTAATTCCACCTGCTTGCTCTTCTTGACTTTTACTACCCCTTCAACCCTCCCCACCCTCGGAAAAATGTAAAACCATACAATCCCATTTCCCCGGCATCCCAACCCGGCATTTTCATCTGGAAACCCCTTTAATTCCCCACGGACTGGGTGAATCAACAAAAGATATTTTATCTCGTAGGTGAAATCATCTGTCTGCTCCGTCACATCTCGATTATTCGAATCCTTTGCGTGTATTTCCAACACTCTTTCCAATCGGAAGAGTAGTTTTCATCTTGTGTAGAACGAACTGTCCAAGCTGGAATGATGGGTTGAGGTCGTCTCGGATGCGTAAGGCAAAGCTCTGCTATTCTTTCATTAAATGTCATGCACATTCCTTCTGACGACATCTTTATTCCTTAGATTCTCATCCCTTTGAAACTTTGAAACTGTCGACTGACAATTCCAATTCCCCTCTTACAACGTAGCATTTTCCAATTGGTTCAGTTTAAAGCCGTCACCCAGACTCTCATACCCTCGCTCGGTTTTCCATATCCTCACCCCCCCCCTCCCTCCCGTCTCTCTAACCCCTCATACACTCCCTTCCGCCCTCGCCCAGAAATCTCCAATTGCCAACCCCGTTCCTCCTCTTGCAACCTAGCTTTTTCCGTCCACAAAGCTCTATCGTGTCTCTTGAAATTAATCGGAGCCAAGGCTTTCCGTCCCATAAATATTCCGTTCACCATCTCCCCCACTTTAATCTCATCGCTTTCAAGTTCATCACCCCGAACCCTCGCATCCACAATCCAGACATTCGCGGAGGCAAATCGGGTTTCTGATATATATATATGCTATCCAATCCAATGTTTTCTTTCAGACACTTGGGTTCTTTCATGTCGTTTCAGAATCACTGTTTGAGACTTGACTTGGTTGTTAGAAGAGTAGAATGACAGTGCGTTTACACTCGCTGCTGACACTGTCTCATGCACAGTCTCTAGGTCTGGAGAGGTTTATTTATCTGCATATGCATATCCTCTCTATCGATTCCTAACCCAAATCCTCCCCTCCCCTCGTTTTCACGCTTCCATCACATCTCCGCCCCCATCGTCTTCACGCTTCCATCACATCTCCACCCCCTCACTTTCTCCAAATTTACCACTCCCTCACCTATCAACTCCACCTTCCTCACTCCAACCTTATCAATAACAATCCTCCCCCCTCTCTTCCCCCAAAACCCCACACTTCCTCCCTTCTCAGACATGCAATCACGGGTATTGTGGGGGCTGATACTTGCTCTCTTCCACAAATCTTTCCCAGCCACGTGGAAAAGGAATTCAGAAGAACGAAAACGGTAAAAAGGAAAAAAAAAAAGAGGAAAAGAACACGACCATATTTACCACCGCAACAAAGCGAAAACGACAGCAAACGACACCCAACGTGACCAACTAACTAGGATCTTTCCCATCCTCCCCCTCCCATCCCCTCCCCCTTTTCTCCGCCTCCCAACCCAAAATACCTCAAAAAACGAAACCCCCGCACAACCGGTGTGCGAAAACCCAGCCCTAACCACCACAGTACGACTGTTCCATTCTCTAGGACTTTTGGACGGGGCATAAGTAAAGCCTAGAACGATTCAGTTCCTTCACTTTGAAAAGACAACCCGCACCGAATATTTCCCTCCAGCAGCTTTTGTGTGCGTGGAGAGTAGAGAGCGTTGGGTGGGGAATGGGGAGGAGTGGTGGTGCTTGGGGGGTTGGGGTATGTATGGAGATGGGGAGCGTGACGATATGATGGCTTGGACTAATGAGCGGAAACCCCGTGAAGAGAAAACCCATATCAAGCCAAGAATATGTATGTAGATGTGGTTATGGTGCAAACCGTGGGGGTTTAGATGAGACCTTTTGCACCGCTGCTGGGTGCAGGTAGGTGTAGGAAGGAAGTGAGATAAGTTTTGAAGACGGAGAGATCTTTAAATACTTTGATGATTTACATGTATATCATGGTTGATTAGCGATACAATTAAAAAAACCAAACCGCTTCTACTTCTATTATATATATCCTTGTTCCCGTTCTTACCCAAAAGCGCCCGTGTGATTTAAAAATGAAAACGACCCAGAAAGTCACATGCAGCGCTGGCAAATCTATACCTCCCATCCATCGCGGAACTGGAAACCACCCGAATGCTTCAAGTATAAAACCTTAATTTAACTATCAAGCCCGGAGAGTGGCGAGCTTGTCGGCGGACTCGAGATCGCTGTCGGAGCCGACGCAGTCTTTTGATATGTCGCGGGACTGCTCCTCCATGCAGAAACCCGGGTGGAAGATTGTGAGCGCGAGGACGGCGAGGGTGACCATGCTGCGTTGAACCTGTTAGTATTGACTCTCCCAAGCAATGGCAACAAATGAAGGAAAAGACATACACGCCATCCAACACGATAAAATCCCTCTCACTCTGCATCACGCTATTCCTCCACCCGCCACTCAACTCCGGAATCCGATACACACAGCGCACAAACAGCGTCAAAAACGACACCAACAGCGCCCACAGGAACTTGTGGAGTTTCGGGCTCGCGCGGAGGGCCGCGGTGGCCGGGTTGAGGCGGTCGCTGTTGCGGCGCACGCGCAGGAAGTACTCGGCGCAGAAGAAGGCGAAGACGAGGAGGGAGACGACTTGGAGGCAGATTCCGGCGAGCATGATGCTGGTGCCGGATTTTTGGGCGGCGTCGGTTTTGGCGGATGCGGCGATGCCGCCGCCGGTGCCTGTGGAGGAGAGGGTGGTTAGTTTTTTTTTGGCTCGATGTTGGGGGTTGGTTTGGGGGCGGGGTGGTTTGGAGGGGCCTTACCTTGGAAGACGAGGGCGAGGAAGTCGGAGGCTATGAAAACGACGGTGTAATAAATGGGTTTTAGGAGGGAGAAATCGGCGCCGTAGATGATGACTCTGAGCTCGTATTAGCGATGGTTGGGATAGAGTTGAAGTGGTCGAGCGTACACTTTACTTAAAGTGACGTAGATTCCAGCGGCGATGAAGGCGGGCGAGAAGATGAGGGTGCAGATCTGGAGTTCGAAGCTGGGAGTTGTAAGCTAGATTGCTATCGGTTGCATATTGCTGTGATGGAGGCATACCCGACTTCGCTGAATACATTGCCGTGAAGTATTATCCTTCCCGCATAGCCTACGGTCTATCAGCTTTAATTTTCTCTACCCAAGAAGATATCGAAGGCTCACCAGCAGCTTCACCCGCACAGCCCAAAACCATCACAATCCCGAAAAACCACGTCCTCCGTCGGAATCCTTGTACCAACTGGGCAATGGCGAGGATCGAAAAGACTGCGAGGAAAAAACCGTTTGCAGGTACGGAGGGCCGGTAGCCATAGACTGAATCAGAGACGGGACAGGTCTTCATCGTGCAGCCATCATTGCGGTGAGACATCACGCCCGAGTGGAGCTGTAAGGGATAATGGTGAGGACTCGGGTCTGCGAATAGAGACGAGGATGGAAAGGGAAGCAGTTGTCTCTATCAAAGCAAATAGAAAGCTGTGGCCTAGAAGATAAAAGTGTAGAGATGCTGAGGATATAATGAACTACAAGACAGAGGGAACGCATGCACTATATATCCCACCCCCCACCCCTCCTGCCATCTTCCAAGGCGTCAACAGACATCGGCCGTATCGCAATTCCTCGAAATCAGAAACGGTTTTGCGAGTTCCATAGCGGGACAGAAGCGATTTAGCCTACAATCTTGCGTGCACTGGCAACGAACAGCCTCAAAGGCTTCGCAAATAGACACCAAATACAGAATTGCAAAATCATAGTCGTTATATCGTACCATTTTGGTGCAATGCTGGCTGGCCGCAGTGGTAATCTAGACGAGCTTGGTTATTGGTGTTTGGCGACCGCGAACTGGCCAATCATACCTTCTCGCGATCTTGTACCCGATCGAGCCTAGCGCCATATCACCCGCGCCGCCTTGGTGAGTCTGAGTGTTCAGCTCGGAACTCGCAAACACCATCATAGATATCGAGTGTAGCATGCCAATGGAAGCGAAGGAAATGGTCGCGATGATTCGATTGCTGAATAAATACGTGTCTTTCGAATAGTCCGACTACTCGATCTTTGATTTGTATTTTCTGGATTCACCAACATTAGTTGCCCACGAGTAAGCTACGCCAGTTAATCTTGTTATTGAGTACTCCATATCTGCAAACCTCATAAATAAATTCATAGACTGGCCTCATCAATCATTTATGTCATGTATGGGCTTTCCCTCCTCTTCCCTGTCCACTCCCACTCCCACTTTCCGTCCCTCTTCGGCCTCCACCTCTTCCTCTGCCTTTTCCTCTGCTTCCGCCTCTGGCCTTCCCTCCTCCGCCCCTCTCACCCCTCTCACCCCTCCCACTCGCCTTTGTTTTCGCGGCTTCCTCCTCAGCTCTAACCTTCCTGCTCTCCTCGTCCCACCATTCCTGAAATGCCTGCTCTTCCTGGATTTCCTGCAGACTACGCTTCGCAGCGGCTTCCTTGATAATGTCTTTCTGCGCTTGCTGTTGGGATAGAATATCGGCCATGGAGAGTTGGAGGCTGGGTTCTACAGGTGGGGGTGCATGGCGGATGGACTGTATGAAAGCATTCTCGGTAGCAGATGAGGAGCGTGAGGGAATGACCTTGGCTGATGAGGTAGAGGGAGGTACGGATGGTGATGAGACGCTGCGTTGCTGGGACGGATTTTGGGTTTTAGAGCTGCTACTGGTACTTCGGTGCGTGGCGGATGGATTTCCAGCCACGGTTTGTCGTAAAGTTAGGGATGGGATGGATGATGTACGGGAGGTGCTAGATGCCGGCATCGAGGGAGATTTGTTGCTCTCAGCACCCAGAACGTCTTTCAATGAAATCTTTGGACTCCTAGAAGCAACCTGCCAAGGAGACGAGGGCGTTTCGTCTCGTATCTTGTTATCTATTGACGGTGTCAAACTCACGAGTTGGTGGTGCTGCTGAGCTTGCTGCAGTTGCTGCTTCTTGCGTTCTCGTTGGGACAACTTGCTTGAAAGATTTCCTGGCGTTATATCGGTACGTTGAGCACGAAGAGACAGACCAGCTGAGATGTTAGACACCCGATTGGAGGTTGCCTGAGCCATGATATCCTTCATGTCCAGTTTGGAAGAAGCAATTGTGGAAGAACCCCATGGCTTGATATTTTCCAAAGGTTCGCAATTTCTCGGCGAAGGAGTAGCCTGAATCTCGCCGGACTCAGACCACGGGCTAGGTGATACTGACACGGAAATTTCTACGCTTGACGGGAGTGCCTTACCCTTCGGATTAATCCAGTGCTCCTCCGTGGGCAGCTCTGAAGAGGGCGCCGCAAGCTGGTCATGTTGCTGTTGTCCATGGCGTTCATGCGATAATACATCTGTCTTTGCCTTCTCGGTATCTGACTCCCCGCCTTCGTCCATCTCGAACATGAGATCTGCCGCAGAGCTTTTAGCCTTTAGCAAAGGACTCTGCGCATGGAGTACTTGGTCCTTGGAGAATCTTCGTCTTGACTTTTGTACGAAAGGAGACTGGCTCAGATCATCAGAAAATCCGACTCTTGCTTTCGCAGACCCGGAGAACCGCATTTCATCCTCCTGCAACCGAGAACGGAGGGCCATCGAGTCCACCTTAGCACGCCTACCCCGTTCGATTATACCAGCCAGTTCCGGATATCGCTCGTGCAAGTCAGCTTCAGCCCTGCCGCTTTTCGCGAACGGCAGACAGGCCAACTGATTCTGCCGTACGACTTCATCCAACTCAAGCATTAGATCGTCATCGAGCTCATTGAGCAAGCTAGATCAGTGTTAGTAATCGAGTTGATCATGGAATACCCCTATGAGCTTACTGATTTTCGAGCATGCCCTCAAGGTTCATGCAAGTATACTCTAGTGCTGCGTCTTTAAACTCAGTTACTGAGCATGGAGCTACGGCATTCAGCAGTTGGCAGACGTTGCGAGTATTTACTGGGTTTGTGAGTTTGTGTAGTCAAGCAGTACCAATAAACGACTTACCGTATCGCCCAAGCATTTTCTGACAGACTTGTGCCAGCCGATCAAGCATAAGCTCGTTCGCAACAGACATCACCTCCATGATGAGATCTAAGAAGGCGTCGAAATCTGTTGTTACGGTATTATTGAATATCTCTTCGTTGCTGTCAGCGTAGATATGTCGCAAGACGAGTTTGAAGACACCAGGATCGACGTGCTTTAGATCCACCTTGACAACTTCTTGAGGCTCCCGGACTTGCTCACGCCGCGAAGAAAGCCAGAGTCCAGCAGTACGTCCTCTAAAGAGCCCTTCGAAAAATGGACATCTCTGGCAAATAAGGGCACTGTGGACCTTGACGCTATCTCCATCAAGCTCGATTTCCACGTCTCCGTTTTCGAAATACTCGGGCTGCTGTATGGCTTGATCCATATCCAGATTCAAGGTTCTCGGTGGCTCAACCATGACCCGTACAGCTTGTTCGAGTTTGCGCAAATCGAGGTGGGAAGCAATTCTCATGAGGTCTGCCCGTATCTGACGATACCTAACAGCAGACTTTGGTGCATGCCTGGTATGGTGCCAGACATCTACAACAGAGTCTGTGTACAAGTAGAGAGTGAGATTGATGAGAGTGATACAGTCAATACCTTGGAACAGGACGAGGGCCTTGCCTTCACTGTCATACTCGATCGTCACAACATCGGGAACGCTGAAGAAGTAGGATTGGCGGAAGCTGGTCAGTGCTCGCCTCATTACACTACTGCGTCCGGCTAGCACAAATTCATGGGCTGGTATTAGAACTTTAGATGCCGTCGATCCGATTCGTAAATCATAAGATGCCTCTTCCAATGCTTGCAGGTCCGCGAAAAGATTGATAATGCTTTCCTCGACATCAGGTGCTGTTAATACTGCTCGGCGGATGGTAGCAATATCGTTAGTACCCGGACTCGGAGTCCAGAAGCGTGGCATAGGATTTTCAGTATCCGAATCCTCTTCGGCAGAGAGACCCTGGAAGGGATGTAAAGGGTACATATCTTTCCACAAAGTATGGCTGTCAATCTCGATCTGTGTCTTCAATACATCACAGTCTCTACGGACAGCAGCGCAAGACCCAAAGGTATTGCTTCGCACTGCGGCAATCCTTGTCAACCCGGGCACCCTAGAGAATTTGTAGTCTTTTGGTTTATATTCGGCAGAACCAAGGGCGTTGGCGTCTTTGACTTTAGCGCGCTTGACTCTTCTCCAAACGGATCCAGATTCAGTACATATGATAATTGAGCCATCTTGACCGACGTCAACATCTCTCACAGCCATGTGGCTTTTTCTTAAAGACCATACTCGTTGTGGAGGAGCTAACGCCCCACGGATTTTGGATGGATTGGTAGTTGAGGCTGTCGCAGGTGAGGGTTCGGTTTTGTGGCTAACGTTGACGGTAAAGACGTCGCCCATGTTTGACATTGCGCAGATCGTATCCTCTCCTGAAGTGATCTTACAAATGTGGTTCTCCGTGCTGCTGTACCGTGTGGCCGAGTAGCTATTTTTAAGGAGATAATTTGAAAAACCTTCTAGCGGGAAAGACATCTTCGTGTAACCATAGTTCGCGAATATCCACACATCGTGATTCTCTAAAAGGCATATTGTTGCTTTATCAATGGCTGAGACGGAATTGATTGGGGACGAAAAAAGAGAGGCTGCGACCTTTCTTGGGGTGTTCTGCATAACCAGTGATCGAGCGTCAGAATCGACCAATCCCAATTGACCTTCGTTTTTTCCAAATGTGTATAGAGAAGTAGCTGTATGTACTACACTATGAGTGCGCGAAGCAGCAGCTGCAATGACAACTTCACGTTTCAGTGGACCAAAAACTTGCCGCGGCGAAAGTTGCGCAAGCTCCTCGTCGTTGAGATTAGAAGTAGGGGAAGCATACCCGAGCTGCCCGAATGCATTACTGCCCCAAGTGAATGTCTCGCCCTGGTTAGTGATAGCTAGGGTGTGATTCTGCCCAAGTCCGACATTCGCAACTTTCTTGCCACTTAGCGCTCCACCGAATACACTGGTGAAATGAAATCTTGTAGCTTCGTCCCCTGTCCCAAGTCGGCCACCAGGTCCAAATCCGCACATGTAGAGGTTGGCCTCTGGATCGGTTGTCAAGACTGCAGAATGCAGTTTGGAGAGTTGGATGTCCTGAATGATGATCGGCTGATATTGGATCAACGCTGGTATAGGGCTCGACAGCATAAGATTTTTCGTCATCTGAGTTCCCTTTGCTTGGAGATTTCGAGATTCATATTCACTGTGTAGGCGACGCAGCAAGTGCTCCGGACGTTTCAAGAAGATCCGTTCTGGGTATTGGCGATCATCTTCATCTCCAAATCCTAGCGTAAAATTCTTGTTGCTGCCAAAAGTGAAAACCTCGTCACCTCCAATATCGACTCTTGGGGTAATCTCTCTGCTTCCTGACCCCTCCTCGGTGGCGTCACCACTAATTCCCTGCGCCATCTCATGTTCCTCCTCCTCCGATGCACTAGATAGTAATGGGTTCGTCGGCGCTTGACGAATGTCCCTGGTGGTAATTGATGCTCCGTAAACGTCAAAGGGACTATTCCCCTCGCGGTCTTTGATTTTGATGAGACCTGCAAACCCCTGGGCTGTTCCAAAACCATTATGACCGAATACACCTTGGCTGTCTCGATCCATCAAAGCTCGCGCGATCGTAATGTTGCCAAAGTACAGCGCGCGGTGTAACGCAGTCCATCCGCTCTCCAGGTCTTGAATATACAGATCCAGCATTGGGAGTGGTAGGAGCGCCGCGGCGTACTGCGACGCTTTGTCGTTCGCCGAAGACGCTATATAGTGCAGCAGGGTAACGCCGTTGAAATCCCTTGCATTGATATCTGCGCGTGTCAAATGGATGTTCGTTGAGGACCTTGATACCTTGGCTCCCGGTGAAGGCATAGAAGGACTCCATCCTAAGGATTTCCTGCTCTTACTAGTCAGAATTGGCGACGTGGCCAAGCTTGTTCCAGGAGTGCCTAAGGCTCCAATGTTTTCTGCTGTTCCATTTGCCCCACCTCTGGACGTGACCGTGGATGCATTATAGGTGGCGTGTGCCAGCACTTGGCGAAAGTTCTCGACATCGTTTTCGAAGTAATACTTCCAGAGATAGGTACTCATATGCTGGCGCAGGAGCGAGGGAAGGATCCTCCAGCCGCTCCAAAAAGCGCACCTCGCTGTAACCTCAAAGGGTCACGGCTTCTTTAAAGGTGCTGAGAAGAGCCTGGAAGACCTAGCGGGCGCAGAGACCTCGGAACAAAAGCAAGAACAGATACGAAAAGCCTGCAGATCGACCAGGAAGCTGTCGGAACGCACAAGCTGGTTTTTGGGATAGGTGTCGGAGTTGTTGGCCCGCACTTCTGAGAATCTTAGGTAGAAGCAGGACCGCAGAGATTGGGCAGACTTCTACTTGCTTAAGGATCTTTTCTTTGTTTGATACACAGGCTGATGTGTAAGGCAGGCGGTGCGTGTCTGCTATTTTCTTGGAATGAGGGAATGATTTGTGTGAGTCTGCGCATCATTTGACGATGGCCGAGGGGCAACGTCTTTGTTCCTCATTCCACCAATGGGACGCCATACTGCAAACACCCCCCCCCCTTTATAACGGAAAAGAGCATGCCATGCTGCATTACTTGCCTTAGGGTCGCACTTATGCGACGGGAGGCACGATCATCATGCAAGTCATTTCATGTAGACATGATTTGTGTTTTTTATACGATACTCTAGGTTTACGAGTACAGCTGTCTTTCCAGCTTGCTCATTTGTCAATTTGTTCCTTTCTGTCCAAGAAACGGCCATTGATCCAAGCTTCCATCTATCTCAATCGCTAAAGCGCAATACACAGGTATATGTATATAAAGATCGTTCAAACTCCAAGCTTCAAAAGTCCAAGTTTGCCAATGAATCACTGTACTCCGTAAGCAAGCATAGATTCGGGAAAGAACATTCACCAAACTCCGCCAAGACAAGCCTGCCTCCATCCTATTCCTTTCTAGTACTTTGACGGTTAAAGGACGTCAATTTTACTGTGCGGCCTGGACACTGGGATATCACCACTGTCGCCCGGCGCCGTCCAAATGAGCTCCTCTTCTACTTCCCCTTCTAGATGACTGCCCTGAATCGTTGGCTCCCCTCTCACTAGCTCCAACGCTAGATCCACCGCGCGACTCCTCAATACTCCTTCGTGACTGTTGCACAGCACCGAAATCACTCATAGCGAACAGCAACGGCTCCTCTTCCTCGAAGGTGCTGGCAGGGCGTGTGAAGCTGTATCGCCCGCCACGTTGGTCGGAGCTTCCGCTGCCACTGCCACGATCGCCTAGGCTGGAGGTCGAGCCGTGAGGTGGGGTCAGACCTCTACCGCTGCCCCGACCTATACGAGGGCGATAAACTCCACGAAGTGGCAACGATCCCGTGTCATCACGTCCTTCGAGCGATGAAGATCGATAGTGACCGACAGCGGCACCGTTGCCCTCCGGGTTGTTCATAGGCCCGTACGATGGTTCTTGAGCCTCCAAGCTCGGCATAACCGCTGCGGAACCTTCCTGTAAGCGGAGAAGCGCACTAAGGCTCAACTGCGGCCTATCATCGGGACCCTGGTCTGCACCAAGGCTGGCACTGCGCATTCCGAATGGAAATATATCTCCGAGGTCGTCCTCCAAAGGGAGTGTCCTATGTTGTTGGGCCACGGAGCTTGACCGCCGATAGCTAGGATGATAAGGTCGTGGCGAGGTAGGTATGTCGATAGCTCCTGTATTAGGGTCACGAGATGCGTTATTCCTTGATCGTTGTTCGTGATGAGTTTCCTGTTCTTGCGACAAGCGAGTATTGCCATTGCTGGGATTAATAGGATACTCTATAATACTGTTGGCGCTCAACCTCGAGGGGATAGCAGGTGTGTGTGGTGTATGGGGTGAGATTGGCTTTCCAGGTGACGAAGAAGTTGAAATCGAAGTGCCTGCTACCATAGGTGGCACACTTGAAAGTTGCCGGCTCGAAGAGCTGGAGGAACGATGTAAAAGGAGTGACGATGACATGGAGTCGGACAAGGCAGCATTAGAATCCCTCATGCGCTGAAACTTGGTCAACGCGGCAGTTGTTCTTTTGGTGGAGGCGTCAGCAGTGTCTTGGTTGTGGGGCGCTCTGAAGCTCTTCAGGTCTTTCTTTTGATCGAGCATCTTCAAAAATTCAGAAATGTTATCGTCATCTGTAGGAATTGAACCTGAGCTGGCCGCTCCGCCTTCGGCGAGAACTCCGGAACCGGGTTGGGCAGTTGATGAGGTGACGCTGGCTTTGCCACTGCTATTGTTATCGTCGTCGGTCCTGCTGCCTCCACCCACAGACAGCTTTGCTCTCCGATGTCCGAAGCTGCTACTGTACCTGGATATCGGAGCGGGTTTAGGAGAACTTGAACTGGAGGACTGGATGGCACGCTCTACAGCCACTGGCGATCTTTGAGAAGGTACAGAGCCATGAGGAGTCAGACGTGACGGTTGTCGTGCCTCAGCTAACGAACCTAATGTAGAGCTCCTCCCTATTGATCCTCGTGGCATTGGAGCTGTCAATGGCTCGCCCTGCAGCGGCGACGCGGATAGCGAAGGCGTCTTAAAGGGCATGAATGATACGGAAGGCCTTCTACCAACACCAGGAGTGCCATCGGCCGATCTGAGTGACGATCTTGACCCTTGCGAAGAGCGATTAGCCGATGGTCTCTGGGATGGCAGGTCTGTGGGTGACGGCGTGATCAAATCTCGAGCAGCGCGGAGAGCCGATAATGGACTAGAACCGGCAGGAGGTCCGACATGATGGAATGTCGACAGACTGCCGTAGGCCTGCCCTTGTGCTGGAAGATCTGCAACGTCTCTTCTCTTATGCGGCAAAGAGCCAGCTTCTATCCCTGGAGCAGTCACATTCCTCCCGTTTCGGGTTTCACCATCCTTCCGCCCAAGAGACGGTTCAAAAAACTGTTCATCCATGCCCATGAACTGCGAGCTCAACAGCGCCTCCGAATCATCTATCCGGAAATCGCAATTTGAGCGGTATGTCACCCGTATAGAAAATGGACCAGCTGGAGACTCGATGGCATCAAACGAGAAAGTCTCGACAACAGGGCCAGGTGCATCGTTCAATGGGACCGTGAGTGCGTCTATCCAGGGCGACCTGTCGATTTGCGAGCCATCGAGTATACGATACTTGAGTTTTGGCGAATTGTGCGACATCCTAGGCTTCGAGAGCTTCTTACCAAATCTCCAGGCAGGAAGCAGTTTGGCATACGTAATAAGGGATCGGAACAGCACTATGCTGTTCTTATAGATACGTGGGAGAAGCGGGGTTAAATCTTTGTCTATCTCTGCTGAAGCATCTCCGAGCTGCATTTGCCATCGCTCAAGGATAACCTCCGGTCTTATTTGACCGCTACCTCCTGCAGAGGAGGTAGGAGATTCGTCCAAGGCTTCTTCGACATCCTTTCGCCTCCCTTGTTCGTCGACAATGACTAAGCTTTGCTTGTTTGTCAACTCCTCAGTGTCGATGAACGTTTCAATTATCATCACTGGCGGTCGATTGTCGACGGCATCGCAAGTCCTCCAAGTGCGGACGCTATCCCGAGTGACATCTGTCTCATCGAGTTCAACGTTGAACTGAGGATTATGTCAGCCTACAGAACTTGGCTAGGAGCAAAATGTAGAACAAGACTATGTGGGATGTCCAAATAATGGTCAAATTAGTGTTCCACTTACCCATTTATTTACTCTTTTGGTATCTGACCCTTTTGCATATGCGGGTGGCAATGCACTTCTTGCGTGGAGGATTATAAGCGCAGCCTTGGTAAAATAGTTCTGGAGTGGCACAGCTCAGCTTTGGTCACACAATGTTACACAAGGGAGCGCTTATCGTACCGAAACAACCTGACTGAGTTTTTCTGTTGAGCTTTTGCCTTGACTAGATGTTTCTACTCCCCGTATCAATGCATCGGAGCCTTGTCCCATAGAGCTGCCCTGCTCGCTCGGCGTACCTCTACCAGAGCTGGCTCTCGATCCTCCCGATTCCTGTCCTCTAGGATTGTTGGTTCTCGTGGGGTTTGTTTTAGGCGAACTCGCCGGAGAAGCCGTTACCGGCGGTGGACGAGAATGCTGATGCATGAGTGCTGCTGAGAAGTCGAGGTACCGGATTTGACCTGCTTAGTAGAGGACTCCGGTATTAACGAATCCTTCCTCGTAGACGAGCCTCGGATGCTGAAGAATGGCGCAGGATGATTTATCGGAAAGCTAAGCAATCTTCTTAGGAGTAACTGTGTTGGTGGACTGCCATGACAACCAGGCATTTGATGATTTGGCGGTGCGTGATGAGTAGGTCAATGGATTCGAAAGACTGCCCGATACCCGAAGCGATAAAGCATTTGAAAGGTTGGGAGTTGTTCTTTCTATGTGGTGTAGCTGTTGTCCATGTTGTGGGTAGGCAGCGTCCTCCTCAATCCGATTCAGTAAGGTTGGAACGTGGTACTGGTGCCTGCGAATGCTAGAGAAGCCTGTTAGCTCAAGAAGGAAAGATAGTCAAGTCCTTCCAGCCTCAGGCACCCTGACAAGGTATTTTCAGACCAAGCCTACCAGAACTAACCAGTCACGGCGCTAAGATGGATATCTTAAAGGTTGATCGATGACTCGACGGCAAGAGTCACATTCTTACCGCTTCAACGAATGTGCTGGTTGTGGAGGATAAAAAGCAAATCGTTGCATTTCCACTCGATATGCAAGCTACTCTGAGCTGGAGAGAAAGAATGGAGTTTTGATGATGTTAAGAGAGGAAGAATGACCAGAGTGAGTGTGATCAAAGCTTCCCGCCGTCTGCTCTGGGGAAGGTCTCAACTCTCAAGCTCCGAGTGCAGAAATGTCGGGAGACCGTAGCGGCGTTCCGTTAGCGCGGCAAAATCACTGGAACCTTGAAGAAGCGAGTTAAGCCCTATGTTATCTCACCCAGCAAGTCCACAGTCTTTGTTACGACTTGTTGATATATTTTAGTTATTCATGACAATGCTTCGTGAGCAACAATCTTTTACATTGTGTCGCTCTGGCCAATGTTTTTAGCTCCCTCTATTTTCCATGATATACAACAGCCAAAAATTACGAAACAATCAAACGACAACGGAAGAAGACTATGCCATCGCTGCCTTAAGCGAGAGAGTAAGAAGCACTTAAGCCTTAGATTTCAGGAGTCGTCATGCAATGAACTAGAAGGGAGATTGATTGGCCGTCTATTCGTATCAAGACTCCTCTATCTGTCGGCCGGCTTTTAACCTGATTTTCAAATCGAACCCTTGGTATCATATCAATCGTATTCCCTCCATTTCTGTACCTCTTCCTCTCCAACTGCTTCTTCAATCTCCACAACCCCACTTACTTCCCCCTTGACATCCACAATACCCAGTACAGTGCCCCCTTGCAAAAATGTTTTTCCTCTTCCGCCCTTGCGCATGCTTTCAATCCATTCCTTTGCTTCCTGCACTGAACTCGTTCCCGGTATAGATATCCAATCCCACTTTTCGACTGCGATGCCAGCCTCAAATCGCTGTGTAGGATGATCTAAATCTGGGTGGTTTCCCAGGCGCTGTACCTGTCGAGGTGCGACAATCGTGGTTGAGGACAATCGCACCCAGCCTGTAGGGGACCTTGCCGCTGTCAGGAGGACATCGCGGGCCGTGAGACTTGGACAGTTCGGCCGAGCTTGTACAATGGGTATGGACGCCACTTGAGTAGCGATGTCGGCCATCTTGGGGGGCCCGGACGCTGAGATGCTGGCGCCGATTGCCCCGCCTGGATGATTCGCGAGGAAAACGGTGGCGGGACTTGGATGGAGACGGCGTGCACAAGCGAGGGCGAGGGCATCGGTAAGGGCAAGCGCGGTGGTGGTGGAAGTAGTAGGGGCAGGAAGACCAAAAGATTGCACCTCGGACGTCGGGATGGGCGCCGGAAGAAGGATCGAAAGATGGGCGGGACGAGCAGAAAAAAGAGGACAAGTTGACGGATGGGTATGGGAGGTCAACACTATCAAAGGAAGGCTGAGACTAAGGTGTGGCATGAGAGAGAGAAGTTCAGGGGTCCGGCCGGAAAACGTTAGGAGTAGGAACGTGTCATTCTTGAACACTCAATTAGTGAATCATTCAGGTGTCTTCCACGAGCTCCGGACTTACGGCTCCAATTATACCCAGATCGCCATGTAGAGCTTCGGTAGGATGAAGGAAAGTGCTTCGAATCCCAAAGCTATTCATGGTGGCAACAACCTTTTCGGCAATCTTGCCACTCTTCCCTACACCGCAAACCACGACTTTTCCATGATTGTTGATGCTCCGCAATATTGCATTGACTGCGTTTGAGAAGCCTTCTTGCGCCACTGAATCAGACCCATAGAGATCTCCGAGATATGTCAGGGCATCCCGTTCGGTCGAGATGACATGTAGAGCTGTTCTAATAGCTTCTTCGTCGACTGCTGCCCCCATGCATTCTCCTAGCTCAGGCGGAGTCAACGGGAGCTGGGGTATCGCTTCGCGGACGTGCGGCAATGATACGGGAAGGCATGGCGATTCGGGGGTCAGAGGCTGGTACGTCTGTATGAAGGCAGACACGGCCGGCCGGCGATCCATCTGAGCAACAAAACTTGCAAATGATAGCCAATGCAACGGAAGGGAGACTCGATAGTCGAAATCCGATGGCTTGCCGGTAATGTGTCAAGTATGCCTTCCTCCGGCGTGGTCAGCTTCGACACCTTCAAGCCCAAGTAGACCGCTTTTCAAAAATCCATGTTGAACAAACAAGGTTCCTCGCTAACGCCGTGCAAGAGCAAGTGAAGCCAGTCAAAGAGACTCAGGATAGCTTGGCTCGGATTAAATGATGTAGAAATGGAGACCTGACATGGTAACTTTATCTACCCCAAGCCGACGGCTAAAGCAACAGATCTACAGGGTTCCTCAGACCGCTCGCGTTTTCGCCCGTACACCATGGGGGATTTATCATGCGAGCCATTACTGAAGGCTGAAGATGATGCCCGTTTCCCAAACCGACGCCCCTTCACCGTTCGGCGCCAGCATCGATCTAAGCCGCATCTATCGGGTGAAGTTGTCATCGATTCTCGGGATCGCACGGAACCAAGCGTGACTTGAAGGTACCTTAGTTTCAAGTACCTTGGACGGTATGCATTGGTGGTGAGGTACCTTGGTAAGGTAGTACGTACGGTACAGTACGGTAGTAAGGTACACTGTAAGGCAGTTGCATGTGATGATGTGAACGAAAGAAGGAAGCAGCAGTGTGTTGGAGGTGTGTACAATGGAGGGACTGGATGGCAGATGGTGGGGTTGGGTTGGCACGTTGGGTTGGACAAGGTTCATCGATAATAGCGGCTGCAGCAAGCCGAGGCAGAGCCCTTATCGGGGTGACTACAAGTACCGTACACGTAGGTACTTTCAAGGTGATAAGACTGAAGAGTTAGGTACCTTACTTTAAGGTAGTGGGGTAAGGTAAGGGAGTGACGGGAGTTGATAAGGAAAGTTTCATAAGGTAGCTAAGGTAGGTGCTAGGTAAGCACGTGTTTGTTATGCATGCATGAATCAGGATGGCGGGACGCACGACAAGCTCTGAAACAAGGACGATGGCTGAGTGCTGCTCACCTCAGCCCTGATGGAAATCCGGAGTAAGACTGTCGTAACTGTCGTGACTGTGTGCATTTAGATGGTCCTTCAGAGGGTCGACTGCTGTTCGACTGCTGTGCCTCGAGAAGGCGCACTCACTCAATCAAGTGGCTGTGTAGAATACTCCGTATGGCACATGAGACACCCCCGACTTTCATTCACTCCATGCTCATAGGTTGCTCCTGTTGGAAGGTAGGTAAGGTACCATGAAATCGATCGAAATGGACTCAAGGCAGCAGCAATTCAGCCACGGCACAGTCTTGCCGTCTTCGTCCTTAATAATACCCATGTATCCCTAACTCAATGGATTCCATTTTCCAGATCCCTCATCACTCTAGTCATACCGCCCATACTGGCTTCGTCTCTCGCCCCCCGCTGGCTACATCCACTCCGGCCTCGACCATCATTCTGGCCATACCCACCACTTCAGTAGCCGCCAATCATTCTGTGGCTCCTTTTGCGAGCGTCACTCGCTTCGTCGGCGTTCCTCGTTCCTGTCATTGAGCTTGTTCCAGTAACGCCCTCTGGCGTCTACCACAGTCGGCATCTTTCAAGCAGCAAATTCCGCCACCGGACACCCCCCAATTCCAAGCCCTGGAGAAGCAATGGCCAGCCCACCCCCGTACGACTTCAAGACCGCTCCTCCCGCGGAACCCTCTTTTCCATCACAATCCG
>JAABVA010000851.1_pt1 | contig 35224 bp, 34 predicted proteins | sample 5560331 | NCBI WGS metagenome assembly JAABVA01 (sample SAMN12812661, study PRJNA571458) | rock metagenome | isolation source: Antarctica rocks | place: Antarctica: Victoria Land, Mt New Zealand sud | collected 2016-01-07 | reverse complement strand
GAGGCTTTGGGTAGGTGGGTTGCTGGGTAGGTACGTATTTCTGTTACTGTAGTTTGTGATTCGATGGGGGGGGGGGGCGTGGTGAGGGTGGGTGGTTGATGGGAGGAAGTAGGTAAATATAGATATGGATGAGGGTTTTTTGGGGGGCGGGGGAGTGTTTTGGGCTCGTGGGTGCGTGAGTGTGTAGGTAACAGGTATATGCTAAGTATAAACTGCTGGTATTTTGGGGGAATAAGGAGTTGTAGAAGTAAGGGGTTGGGAGAACGTAAGGAGTAGTGAGGTGAGGAGCTGTAAGTAACAAGGGAGGGAATTGGATGAAGAGGTCGAGAAGGGGAAACTAGGGATTAGAGAAAGCAGGCGCAAACAGATGAGAAAGATGAGGATGTCGGTCTGTGGGTTTCTTTGGAAGCGCAGCCGGGAGCAGCGCTGTTCATGATGTAGAGATTTTAAGGAGGAGAAATTTGGATAGACGATTGTTTCTTTTTGATTGGGTTCCAGTTGGTTGGATGATTTATAGTGTGATATATCTGATATTTATGAAACTATATTCTTGTTGTTTTGGTGAGAGCAAGAATATTCTTTGCTGGAGGTTTTTGCTTGTTGCGCAGGTTTTTGGGGGGGTTGTTTGGGATTGAAGGTTGAAGGAGTGGTGAGGTTGGTTCGATATATTTCTATATACTTTGTATTTGGACTCCGCTAAACTTAGCATCTCTAATTACTAATAATACCTTTGCATCTTCATTTCTCCTACACGTTATTCTTCAACGCATTTATCATTCTACAAACATCTGGATTTCCTCCCTCTGTTTCCGGTCTCAACTCCTTCTATATTTTGCTGACCGTCGTCGTCGTATCTTCGTAACTGTATGTTCGACGTTCTTGAGGTGATTTTACAGCTTCTTTGATAAGGAATGGGTGAGTAAGCGTTGTTATAGGAGAGGGGGTATGAAAGCAGGAGGGAAAGCGGAGCTGGAGGGAGGTGGTGCAAGGGAAGTTAGTTGGGAGAAGATGGGCGAGCGGTGTATGGAACGGACGGATGGGGACGTGCAAGTGACAGCATCTAACAAGTGTTCCAAATAATAAAGTTCGGCTGGCGTGGAATATGTTCATGACAACTCAACCCTATCTTTCTACCTGAACCTAGCAAGCTTCGTTCAAACCTCATTGCTTGGTGTTTGTATGTTGGAATCATGTTCGACTGAAGGTCGTGGCGTATAGTCATTCTGTTCGATGTGAAATATAGATAGTGATGTGTGGGGGGTATGACGATGGTGAGGGAACGGGGTGGAAGAGTGCGGGTTGTTGGCTTCGTCTACATGTACACCAGACTCAAACCTCATGGAGCATTTTCCCAAAAACGACAAATACATACAGTAGAAGGGACTCGCTGGTCGTTAGCGACTTCACTACGATCGACTGAGCTTCCTATCAACAGTTCATGTATGGCAAAGCGGACAGGAAGCCGAGTTCTATTGTCTGTGGCCGTACTTGATCGGAATAAGCCAGACAAAAGTCTATATAGTTCTTAGTGAGAAGTAGGTAGATTGGGGATTTGAGCGGGTTGGGCGAAAGTGGGTGGTAGAGGAATGGATCGTTGGAGTTTAATTGGGAGGATTAAACAAAGAGAGCATCTTGTCACTCGAACAGATGCCTAGTGGCCTGGGTGCTTGTGATTTGCGATTGCACTGCATAGAACCAGTCAGCCTGTTCGAATTGCATGCGAAACAACAACGGATTCTATTTCTCCACACGTCAATCGTCGATTCGCCATCTATCATCCTCTGTCGTTCCCTTCCACACGTGACATACGCAGTAGGTCGTGGTGAAGAGCTGGGATGAGCCAGGATTCTAGACATGGAATGTGCTCTGCTTTGATTGAGTAGAGATTAGGAGTGCGTGGTGTGCATTTAGTGAGGAGGAGGATGGGAGATGGAAGACATGTCTGATGTATGCCGGTGTTGGCTTGGTTGTGTGGCTATGATACACTGATATTACACCCCGTTTTCAGCTCTGTTGGGTCAGGATGGGTAGACATCTAAATTCCTTGTCCACCCCCCATTCGACCGCCAGATTTCCCGTACAGCTGTTGGCTATCGGGCATAGGTCATTGGCACGCACCTCGTTAGTGCACAGATCTCCTGAAGCTGAGCTGGAATTTCAAGTATACCCTTGAACACGGTGTAGATCTCTTGATTGTTGGGACCGAGAGTTTCTAAAAACCCTGTATGGCATAAGGCTGCCTCCGAGGTCAAGCAGATCTGCGAAAGTCTCTTTGCATGCGTCGCTGCATGCTGACCCGCAGCTGGTCGAGAGCAGGCCTTGACGATCATATGCATTAGAGTCTTCGCCGACATCCCCCACTAGGACGCACAACCCTGCGACCTCAAACTCTCTTTTACTGTTTTGAAGAATTCACTCACACCCATACCTTTCATCCCACATGCAGAACATTCCGACACCCCCCGGCTTGATCCAGCTTCACCTTGCGAGCCTTGCGCCCGACATGTCTGCTGCACATCTTCGTTGATCTGCAGCTCATTTAAAACATGTTATTCGTCGGATCAATTCCAGGTATCTGACAGTTCGGATTATCCTCGCAGCATCGTGAAAGAATGGCTCGCAGTAGCGAACAGTAGCGCGATCTCCATGCATGTCATCGATACCTTTGCAGCAGCGCAGATTCGCCGGGAACCGAATATTTGAACCAGTAATCATGTCGGGTTTCAAGGACATTGTTCCAAGAAGGTCCACAGTGTCACTGTGTAACAGCTGCATACGCCAGTATCCGGGAACCATGCCACCAGATCAGACCCCATTGGTTCCATACCTTCAAAGGAAGAAAAGCACAGCTGACTCTAACGTCTCGCATCGGAACCACTCACAGAAGAGGGGCGTATATATCTGGCCCTATACGGCGTCACACATGTTCGTTAAAATAACCTCACAATCCCTGCACACCGCATCCCTGCAACAGTTGATGAATTTCATGCAACGCGGAAATTTCACCGTGCACGTTGCGGTTTTCTCCGAACAGCGAGCTCGTAGCCGCAGTCGTGCTTCTTCCGAAAAGGCGCATGCAGTTACGTGGAAAATGACTCATGTCGGTACTTGCGTAGGAGCGTTGCTGGATTCTGGGGGGGTCTGGAAGGGGGTCGGTGCATAGGGGTGGCGTTGTGCATGAGGTACGAACATGTCCGAGAGAAAGATAAGCGCGGAGGGAGGAGGGTAAGCGAGCGGGTTGGCTTGGGGGGGCGGATGAGATAAGTTGACGACGTTGGTGTTTACTGTACATGTACACTGTGGCTTTTGATGTGATGGCTTGCGGTTTCGTGTTGGGTGAGTATCTGGTTTTGAATTTGAATTTGATGGCAGTGAAGGCGTCATGGACCGGCAATTCAACTTCGTTCCAATCTGGCTGTTTCACTTGCGGGGCTGAGTCATTTCTTCAAAAGAGGGACCCATGTGGCTTCATCGTCTCTCAGCAATTTCTTCTCTCGATATTCAAAAGCCACTCCCCCTATCCTCATCCTTCAACACTAAAAACAACTCTAATCAGGACTCCTCGCTCTCGCCCAAAACCCGCAAATAAAAGCACGTGGAAATTCGAAAACATTTCGCTACTGGAAAAGACTGTGGGAATGGGTAGAGCTGGTATACGCCTTTGCTAACATGATACTATCAAGGCATATGGGCCTTCAAAGGCCTTGACCGAGTATGTCTGAAACTCTGTAGCTTTGGATACTAAAGTCACTTCTTACCAGAATCCAGGATCACTTCGTTGATATGCTTGCCACCATTGTTAGTTTTGTTGCTTGCCTCAACTACCTTCAAAATGCGTTACTCACATGCTCGACTATTCAATCGCTTCAATTCCGCTGTCTCTTTCTTCGGTTCGTTCTTTGTCGTAAATTCATATTCGTTCGATTTATAAGCATATCGAAAAGTATCTTAAAGCCTGAGGCTTGATATTCACGAGATATCAGCAGACCTAAACAGTCGGTTGAGAAGAGTAGAGTTGACAATGACGACGTCTTTAGATCAGCAAGCTCCACTCGTCAACAGATGCAATTGTAGTTATCAGGCATGGCAAATCGAAAGTATCATTGCACTTTTAGTGCACTTTTATTGCAGAAGAATAGAAAACATCAGTCGGAATAAGAAGTGAAATTGTCGAAAAGGGGTCAAATGCAGCAGACTTGGAACAGGAAATACTATTTCGAAGAAGAACAGCTCGAATATTGGTCTTTACTGCTTAGTCTTTGCTACATTGTCTGGACTCTGTTGATCTCGAAGCCATCATTGCCATTAGTTTTGCCGCTACCGAAATGACGCCTCCGAAGTCAAACACTCTCAAATCCTCATGCCGTTACCTCGAAGAGTTCGAGGTATCGTAACACGTGATGGAAGTCAAGTAAAAGGAGTCAGTGAAGCTGTATCTGAATTCGTCGCTGAAAAATTCAAGATCAATGATTCTTGATGCTTGTATGACTCGTATTGAAGTTTGATGGAACAAGACATATACTTTTACTCAAGCAGTCAAGTATCAACCGCTCCCCCCCACGACCAGTAAGCCGCACAGCCAAGAGAACGCTTACTTCTATGAGGTGATCGATGCAGCCGACCAGACTTGCTCGAACGCCGTGGTAAATCAAAGCCTTGCTGTTACGTGCGTCCGTGCAGCACGAAGACAAGGAGCAAATTTTCGTTTCAAACCCATATCAATACCCCCCCCTTTCTCCGCCCCCTTTGCGCTCGTCAGACAGAGCCCTTCGTCCAGCTGTATTCACCAGCAAGGCCTCACCGCCGCACCCTCCCTTTCCGCTCCCATCAAGCCCAACCCTAAATCAACCCCCAACACCCTAACCCTCCGCCCCAACCCAAATCCCCCAACCTAAATCCCCCAACCCTCATCATCATCCAAAAGCCTTCGAAACACTAACCCCCCATCGCCACGACGCCAATTTTAATACAACGAAAACCCCCGCTGTCATTCCAACAGCGCGGAGCAGACTCCGGGAAAAGATAAGGAGAAGACGAAAGTCGCATCCAAGTATAAGCTTTCGATAACGAACAAAAAGAGTAAATAGAAGAGGAGGCCGATGCGTTTTCTTAACAGGCATCCACCACCCCCTCCATAGCCATCCAAATCGGCGCACCCATCTGACCTCACCACTCGCTTTTCTCCTACATCTTTCCTATATAACCCCCTCCCTTGTTCCACCCCCTCACCCACCAAAAACCACCCCATCACCTCAGTCCTTGCCGTCTTCTAGCGCGTTCACACACGTCCCTCTCCCCCCCCACCTCCTGCCCGGGAATTATTAACAAAAGGTAGGTTCGACCAGGCCACCACTGGGCTAAAAAAAAATTAAACCTACAATAAAAACATAATCAATATTTACCATACCAAAAACTCCACCACCTCCCTTCGTCGCACTTTTTTCCCCCATGGCACTCTGTTGGAAATAGGGGAGATGGTAATCTCCGCCTTCATAGGGCTGATAGGGCTGGGGCCCGCTAGTTGAATTTTACCTGCTCGCTCCTACGAGTAGATAGACTCCTATCCAGCTTCAACCCCATATACCAAAATGCCCCATATGACCTCGTCCTCCAACACTTCCAACCTCGAACAGGCTGGGTCTTCGCTGATCGCGAAGGGAGGGTATTTCGAAGCTACTGTAAGAAGACTGGTTGATGGAGTGGAGATGTGTTCGCTTCGTGCATGGGTTTCGTGGGATCTGTACTCAACCTCGGCGTTTGGAGGCGGTATAAAAGTCTCGTGGAGACGGAGATGGCTGGGACTGAACAGACGAAACATTCGAAAGCTCATGTCGGGATTGAGATCTGATCGTTTTGAATTGCAAATACAATGTAAAAATTCGGTGTATAGGAGACTTCAATGGAATTCACATAGTGGAGGATCCACCATCTCGAACATGCTTTTCATATCTTTCTACACGTTTTATCTTAGCTACTTCAACCCACTCCTCTCCAATCTATTGCACATCCCGTTCATTCCTCACCCTCATCATCCCCACCGGCAAACCCACTAAGCGCCTTGGTCCCCTCCGCCTTGGCCCCCTGCAGACTCCCCACATCCAAGCCCAATGCGGTCAAGATAGTCGGCGCAACCTGCTTCGTGCTAACTCGCTGCTGGTACTGCGTCTTCTTGAGATTTGGGTTGCTCAAGATACAAGCAACATGCCTATCATCGTCGTGCAGACCACCGTGCTCGGCAATCTTTTTTGTACTGGTGGTGTAGATGACGCCGTTTTGGGGAGAAACGATGATATCTGGGACTGCTGGATCGGTGGCTGGGTTCCCAAAACCCTGGGCTGTGAGTTGAGCGCCAGAGATGATGTCGTTAATTTCCAAAGGGGCGCGGTTGGCATTGAGGTTGTTGACTGCGATAGCAGTATCTTTTTGGTTCTTAAGCCAGATGAGAGCAATATCGTCGGAAGTTTGCTGGTCAATTTCTACCTTTGTTGCATTCATGACGAGATCGGGATTTATCTTTTCGTACAAGGCTGGGTTGATGGGTGATTGGCCATGCTTGGAGGCGATGATTATGAGGGTTTGATGGTGAATGTGCTTGTCTTTCAACTTCTGGACAATCTTGGCCATCGAGGCGTCGATAAAATCGAAGGCGGATAGGAGACAGGGGGTGAAGGGGTTACCGGGGGCATTTTCGTAGCCGCATTGCTTTTCCGCAACGCTGACTGTAAAACATTAGCGTGGGAATACTTGAACAAGATTTGGCGGACATACCGGATTGGAAGTTTCCTCCAAATAGATTGGGAATCTTTCCACCAAGGCTACCTTCGGAATGTGCAGGGTCTTTGCCGTCAAGCCAGTCAAGGAAAGCCTGAACGTGCAGCTTATCGTACTCAATTGTGCCGTTGACACTGCTCTTGGCAGCCTGGATTTCGGGGAAGTAGCTGCCAGTTGAGTTAGTAGCGAGTGGCCACTACTTAGTTTCGTGGACGACATACCCCAAGCTGAGACCTTTGCCAGAAGGTCCCCTAACCAAATCATAAGCTGGGTGCTTATCCGTATAGGCCGTAGTCAATCCCTTGCTTTGTGCAATCTCGAACACTGTGTTGACGCGAACACGAGAATGTGGATAAAGTGGGTCGCATTTTCCATTCTCAAGCTTCATGGGGAGGTTGGCGGGGTTGATGCCACCAGAGTAAAGCTCTGACGAGTTGTAGTCCAGAGCTTCTGTGTAAGCGACTGGAGCATATTAGCTTAAAAGCACAGCAACAGTAGAATAGACACAACCTACTTTCAGCGCCTGGAGGACCTTGGCAATTGCTCATCGGGGCATAGAGCGAGCGGTCCCAAGCATCGTCGTACCACACTCCAGTCGTTCTTGGACCTGACCCAGTGAAGACGGCTAGAGTACCCGGGAAAGAATCCGAAGGCGCGGATGTGTAGGCGTTTGTGTATTCGTACCCATTCTCAAGCAACTCGGCAATGGTAGACTTTGGCCTGGCGGCAACGTACTTTTCCACATCGCTGCCGTGCATGCCATCCACACTAAAGGCCGCTACATACTTGTAGCGGTTATCATTATCATTTCGCGGTGTCACAGCTGCTGAACCAACAGCAGTCAGAACAGCGGCACTGAGAAGGGATGAGAGGTGAAGCATGGCTGTAGATTGTCGAACGAATGCCCTGAAGAGTCAAGGAAGGCGGGGGCCATTATATAGAGCAAAGGTCATGACCGGAAAAGCTGGTCGGTCTGCTCCGTCAAACGCCTCCATGGTGGAGAACTTGGCTGTCGCTCTCATGTTTGCATCATGACTGAAGATGTGCTCCCAATGGCGGACATACCATTTGTCAATTACAACATCTCCACCTCGCCGTGGAGGTTTGTTGATAATTAACAAGGAAGGTGTGAACGAAGGAAATGTTGCACGTGGTTCGTCCAACCAATCAGAACCCACTTGTCGATTGGTGGGAGAAACACGTGCTTATCATGGGATCCGATTAGTCATGCATGATCTTGCCGGTTCTGAGGCGAAGGCAAAGGCAAAGGTGAACGGGACGGGAGTCTTTGACGATTTTCTCGCAATATCAATCTATGAAATACTTCCATCATTTTCTTTTCAACTTACCATACACTAGCCCTTCTTGGCCTAGGTTATAATCGAAAGAAGCCGGATTATCATTGTGAGTTGTGACGATTCATAATACATTCAACAGCCGCGGTCATGGATCTGACCTACCGACCCTTGTTGAAGAGAATCGCCATCATTATTGCACAAGGTAGCGCCTCACCTTACGCAGCCACATTCCCCTCAGTCCCCAGCTGAACCTTCTTAAATCTTTCCTGTGCGGTCTCAGTACAGCCATCTCAACGTTTCCAGACCATAGCTGTGTGGGTAGAGACCCTGCTCTGCCCATGACTTGTACTGAAAGAGTCGACTTCAACGCACACTTTAGCTGGGGCGTTTACAACACTCTGCCGCTACTCTCATCTCGAGCCGCCGATTACGCGGTGCTGAGACTATACTTCCTTCTTTAACTCTAGTCTTGCACCTTCAAGCTTGTGTCCTGGTTCTAGAATAGTGGCATGAGAGCAGCGAAGAGACACTGACGGAACGAACTATCCCCCAAACCTTAGTACAGCAGTAGTCAGTGCCCGAGTCGACCGCATTTTGGGCAGCTATTGGCCTAGGCAGCAACTCTCATCTCGAAGTCAATGTTACAGGCGAGCGGTTCAGATATCTCCTCAAACCTCAAGGTATACGTCTTTATAAAAGCGATTTCTAAACTGTCGACTGCCGTGTCTGACACTAAAACAATGGCAAGCAATTAACTTTAGGTAGCCTCGAACAAAAAAAACCAAGAAATCTCCCTTTCCCAAGGGCGCTGTGTTGTTCTAATTCTATCATGCCCTACCGTTCCCATTTGCCATCTTCTACCCACTTTCGCTAACCTGGTCTTAGGGCGGGTCAGATACTACTCTATATCTGCAGCTTCCCGTTCGCCATGCTTCATCTTCTTGTTGGTCCCTAATGATCTTTCTCGATTCAGCAAATGCTCATGTACCTTTGCTGTTGTGTGATGCCCAGTCCTGTCGAACTTTGGCTGAGACCCAATATAAGGCGCGAGGTGTTTCCTGAGTCCACCCTCGCTCTTCATTGGTTTCGCACACATTGGACACTTTATTCTATCTGGATCCGTTGCATCCTTTGCCCTCGCCTCCTTTCGGATCCTTTTGTGCTCTTTTTTCTCCCCTGGAGTTCGAGCGGGGATTGCGGCCTTAAGGTTGCACATATCCTCTGGGATCGCGTGAACGAAGGAGTATCTGGGGCCCTCGTACGGCGAGATCCAATGATCCAGAAGTGGTGCTCGCAAGAGTAGTATATCTCCATTTCGCACCTGGTACTGCTTTCCAAGCACTGGGACGACGACGTTACCGCCCTCGAAGTCTCCACAACACGTCATAGAGACCAGTCCTGATAGTAGATCATGCTTATCCTTGTGAGGATTGACCCGTGCGTTGACTAGTGTAGGGTAGTATACCCAAGCCATCCGTCCAGTGCGCTTGAAGTTGACAAGCGACCCTTCATTGGCCCAGTGATCGCAGATAGCACGATTGTAAGAGTACTGCTCTGGATCTACGACCGAGAGTATCATAGCCTCAGTCTGGTGGATGGGTGCCATTGCCTTGAACCATCTGGTGACTGCCTCGCCCCTTTCAGTGTCTGGCCAAGACTGTGTAGTCATTGCTGGATCTTGTGTCTTATTTCCAGAAGGGCTTTTGTTGTAAAGTCAGCTATATGGATGATCGAGCGTGGCGCTTTCTTACCGTCGGACTCCCAAATGCCAGACACCATGGGCCCTTCCCAAATCGTCCATTCTCTTCCTTTCAGCAACATGGTCTATATGTCGCTGGTCTTCCGTCTTAGGCATAGGCGGAGGGTATGCCTCCGTGAGAGTCGAAGTAGCCTCGAAAGCAATCTTGAGAAGCTCCTCAGCTTTATCGTCCGACCAAGGCAAGGACAGCCCGGCCTTCAAAAAAACCCCGAGTATTACCCCATTCTTATCCACAACGAGGTCATTCGTGTTACGAACAGGCAGTTCTTTCTCGTGTCTTATCATGTCCTCCTCATTGCAGCTTTCTCCCATTCGGGTTGATGCAAGCTGAGCTTCATCTATCGCAAGGACAGTCCTCGAAATCCTTGCTACGTGGTCGAGGGTGTTGCGCATGCGACGATACCAACCTTGCTGCTCGTACCAGTCGTCTGCCATGTACGGTGCACGATACTCCTCTGGGTACACCGAGACTGCAGGAGCTGGTCGTGCTGGGGGTAAATATAAATCCCTACGAAGTTTGGTAGCAGCAACAGCTGTCGACCAGCTGAAGCTGTTATCCATGTCGACACTGAGCTCCTGCTCGTATGCCTTATCCGCTCTATCTAACGTGAGCAAAGATGCCTGCATCTCCCGATGTGGAATCTTACATTGGCCACGATGGGATTTTGCACCGTTGTGGTGTTAATCGGTAGACGCGATTATAGCTAAGGTATAAAGAGAGCTTTGCCGAAATCCAGGAAGCGAATGACCCTGAAAAAACAACTGGCGGCGAGCAGTACTTCTGAGCAGGCGAAGCTCTTGTTTTTGGGTAACCGTAGCTCTACCACTTGAGGTACTTGGTGAAGAAAAGCCCGTACGAGGCGAAAAATATAAGATCAACGTGCCGCTCCACAAAGAGACGATGCAGCGAGGTCAAGATGCTTGTTTATAATATGTGGAAAGATGACAGATGAATGCTCATAATAGCACTATTCCTAAGTAGCTGATCTCCAGGAGCCGAACCTATAGGATCATAAAGACTGAGCTCGGTTTTTTAGATAAGTCAGAACAGCAAGCTGTTCCTGGATCACTATATGACTGGAACAGTGTTTCAGAGATCAACAGTACCGGCGTTCTTGGTTTTGAGTTCTTCGTGCTGTTGGTAGAACACTGTTTTACAGAGCTTGTTGTGGAGTTAATTCTAAGACTCCAGAGGAATTATATATAGGTTTTTCGGGCCTTTCCAATGCCGCTGTGTCGGACACTCCATTCATCTTTGAGCTCTCGGTGTTCTATATGCGGGAACGCCATAAGATGGTCCGTGTGCCGGTGTTACCGAAAATTAAGGAGTCTTTCAGCTTTGTCTGATGACCATCTTCACGGACTTTTGACTTGCAAGAGTGTTTATGAACGGCTCTTCTCAGGGTAAGACAAATTCCAGGCGTTCGCAATGTGGTGTTTCTTCCTAGCCTCAGCCGCTCGAAATTGTTCTGGGCGGAATCCATTATATTGAACATCGCTGGCTCCAATTGCTGCTCCATTCTCTCGGCAAAGGCTCGATCACGCTTCTCTCGGGCTTTACGCTCCAAGTCTTCGGGTCGAAAGTGCTCGAGGTACTTTTAATGCACGGCAAGACTTTTACGGCGGCCAAGTCCTAGCCAACCATCCTAGGTATAAAACAGGGCCTCACTCCATGGCAACAGCGCTCTCCTCCCTTCTTCGTTAATTACCTTCTCTTTGCGATGACCGGGAGGCTCCACTCTTATAATGATATTCCGCCACCGAATCCACAGATTATCAACACCCCAGGAAATATTAGTGACTCTCAAGAGCATATTCTTCAAACTTTGCTAAGATCGCCTGCAGATCTACCCAGCGAGGCGACGGGACAGGTACACCGTATCCGGTTGAGACTGCGCGGCTTCCTTTCGACGCCTCTAAACAGCTGCTCACGATATAGACTGCTGCGTTCCTTGCCTTCTCAATGTGTGTCGTCCAAGATCTTATGGAGCTGAACACTGCGGAGAACTCGTTTGCAATCCTGTGAAATACTGCCGAAAAAACGCTCGAGGACGTAGGCAAATTTAACCGCAGATGTGTTGTTAGAGATCAATACAAGCTGTGCTTCCTAATAGATCTGGCGACAGGACATGTGGCAAGGATAGGCGGAGTGAAGTGAGACCTAGACGAAGTTTTCTTGTTTCCAACTCCCAGCAGTGTCCATGCGTAGACACCCATTATATATTTCTGGAATACCACACATCTCTTTCTCTATAAACCAAAGGTGCGGATGCAATGCAGAGAGTAGACTTTTTGACACACTCTTTCTCTGTTGATTTGATGAGACAGGCATCCGACGTGCAGCCAGGGACTTTGACGCTATCTTCTTTCTGACTTTCTCTTGAGATGTCTTTCAGTGCGACGTCCTCCTCTGACACTTGCGTTCTTACATCGTTCAATCATTCTTAAACCTCAACGATTGCTGCGTCTCGTGATCGAGAATCTTGTACTGACTCGGTTGAGGATCTAGGCGCATTTCTTCTCAGGACGTATCCACAGTGCTAGCTCTCCGACGAGAGGAATGAACGCGGACTGCTTGGGGATCTTTTCAGCCACGACATCTATTACAGACCGCTCAGCGTGCCTGTCCCAACCTCATTAGCTATAATCAATGGGATGTGCTATCAAGTGATCGACATACCATACTTTGCTTCTTCACGAAATCCTGTCCACAACCGTCTCCCGCTTCGAGTAAAGTCAAGATCGTAGAGTAAGAGTCAAATCAAGCCTCCTCGCCTTCTACCAACTTGCAGAGACCAATTATATCTGACACTGCCGACGATGAAGCTGATTGACGCGCTCGATTCCTAGCCATGTCACATAGTACACGCTCGCAGTGATCACCGGCTTTCATAACGTATATAAAGTGTGGGTAGAACTCGAGTGCTGAACCGTACGGAGGGGGCTTGCTGGCGTCACCCGTTCCCTTTCAAGACTCTTATCAACTCTCTTTGTTACGCAACGCTCGCCTCCGCGTTGCTGCACCCGTACTTTTCCGATCCTAAGAGTCTGTTTTGGGGTCTAAGGTATTCTTGACGGACCGTTGAGATTGTAACTCCTCAGATTCTATAACGGACAAGTGGCAAGGAAGGTGTTATCAAGAAAGATAAGCATTGTTGAATATATACTAAAAAGCGAAGTATGAATTCTCTGCCTGCCGTTGTTCTCAGCAGTAAAGTCCATGTATATATATACAGTTTAAGCGCCAAACTTCCAACTTGTTATTTCTTTCATCAAACATCCGCAAGCAAACTCATCGTCCTTTTAAGGCCCCAAACTTCTACATCACATGTCAGTTTCCTTAAACATTCATTCGTATTCTACCTCTCTGAAGCATCACATGTCTCCTTCCTAAAACTTTCACCCACGTCCCGTCTACTTGAAGCATCACATGTCTCCTTCCTGAAACATTCACCCACTCTCCATCCACATGAAGCACTCATGATTGCAACAACAAATAGTAAGCAAGTCTAGGTACCCAACCGTTGGCTCTTTACGTACAATACAATCAACCCTTCACATGATAGTCAATCACTCGCCCTTCCCTAATAAGGTTACATAAACAAATTCATTCTTCCCGCATGCATTAATCCGCCAATTTGTAATGATGGAGTTTTCAAGTTTTAGGAAGGTGGAGAGGTTGTTTGACACGTTATAAGGGATTCAAGAAGTGGGGTTTTGTGCTGTACAGAAGGGGTTATGAGGTGGGGATGTGAGTATTTGCTTTCTTTGCTTCAGAGTAAAAGTGGCTTTTCCAGTACCCCCCCTTCGCTAAATGAATATCCCTCTCCCTCAAAAAACAACAACTTAGCAGATCTCACTTTAGCACACCCACTAAAACCTTCTGACTTCCTATCATCACCCCTCTCATCTCGCCCTATCCAAAGACCCACCAACCTCACTTAACACCTTGGTCCTAAACAGCCCAAGCCTCGGATCGAGCGGGAGCAAATTCTTAACAACCGGCCCGTGCGTCAACGAAGTCAGCGGAACGTGGTACAGCACCGCGTCCGAAGAGCCTCCGTGGCCTCTGGCAAGGAACGTGATACCAGTGGGCGAGATATCAAAATCATCTTTTGGGTTACCCGATGGAGGGGATGCAAGCTGCAGGTTGGTATTTCGTAGGATATCCATGAGTCGGGTGGGGGAGATGATGTATTTCAGGTTTTTTAAGGTGTTGTCCATGGCTTCTTGGCGGAGGGTGAGGTAGAAGAGCGTGCGGCGGGGGGGGCGGGGGATGAGTCTTTTGGCTCGTGGAGGGGCTTGCGGGTCGAGGGCGAGAGAGACTTGGGGCTGGGGATCGGGATGGGGGCGCTAGGTAGGGGATTGCGACGCCGATGTCGCCGTAGCGGTCGTTGAGATGTTGGAGTTTGAACGTGGATGCGCGGGCTCGGATGCGGTCGGCGTTGTGTTTGCTAGGAACATTGTCAGGCCTGATATTAATCGTTGGTTTTGATAGAGCTTGTATTGCCATGGTTGTATTCTTCTTGATCTACTTGACTACATACCTGAACCCCTCGTCACTAATATCAGCAATCAAAAAACTCGTTCCGTCAAATTCCGCCTCCCTCAGCCAGATGATCTGATTTCCGACGCCAAGCCACTTTGCCTCCTTGTCCTCAGGTTCACTGGACATTAGAATTGAGGCTCCGGTTTTGAGATCGGAGACTCGAATTTCGGTTGATTGTGTGATAGCCTCGGGTGAGGATGTAGAGTTGCAGTGAAGGATGAGCGTGCCATCGGCATTGGGAATGCCGGATGGGGTTTGAGATGGAGGATTATCGAGGCTTTTTAGTGGATAGTTGCGTTAAGGGAAGGATCGCTGTACTGGGTGGGTTAGAAGAGAGTCGACTAACGTTGCACCAACGTTCATGGCAGGGCTAGTCATGCTTTAACTCTGGCTCGTATGTATATTTCCAGTTCTTGAATCATAGAAACTCCGATTTAGGAGTCGTTGATACAAGATAAGAATGACATTGAACAAGGTATTCAGATGCGCCAGTTATACACAAGCGCGGTCGGTCATTGAAGAGGAAACGCGGCTCGCATTGAGGCGGCCTATTCAGGTTCTCCACATCTGTTACCTTGAATCTAAACATCAAGATAAGAGAATTTATATGCTGGGGCCACTGATCATTATTCATGGAAGTAGCAAGTATGACTGGCTGCAAGGAAAGAAGTCGGTCTTGCTCGATTTGCTCACAGTATTCGGATAAGATACACTATAGTTTTTGAGGGATTGGGATCGATGATCTTTGTCTTCGAACCCAAGGCTGTGCTTTGGACCAGTGTGATAGAAGATAGATTTGATAAAAAGGCCTGAGAACAGCGCTTCGCCTATGAATAAAACTGATAGCCTCCCTGCACGAACGCTGTGTTGGTCAATTGGTAGTTATAGCCCGGTGCTGGGTCAAGGGAATTCCCTGCAATCAGCATAGGAATATTCTCGGCAGCATTATTGGTGATAACAACTTTGACAGTGCACTGTTGTAAGAAGAGATCGTCACAGTAACGTCGTGGGCACGCTTTTCTATGGCCGAAGAGAAGGCAAGGGGGAAGATAGCTGCCGCCGTATATATGAAAGGCTTCTAGCGCCTGTGCCATCAACGCGACCCTAGGTATTCTCTTCATTTGATGCCATCCTACAGGCTAAACGTGACGAGAGATACCATCAACGTGGTATCAGACATCCAGCCATACGATTGACTGGTAGAGGTTCCCCTCAGAGCCGAGTGGGATTCTAAATATGCGATGCCAATTGCTGATATGAGGAGAAAGGGGAAACATGTTATAGATTATAGTACGAGGGCGAAGATTACCAGGGGTTGCGCAAGCCGCAGAGGCATCCCGAAACGGCTGATGGCCATAATGCACGACGTGGTACGTGATCTTCTAGTAGGAAAAGCATGATCGATGACTAATCTCGAAGAAGAGCTAGAGTTTCGAGATACTGGACAGGCTCCCCCAAATCTCTGTAAGTACTTGCCTTTATTGAACTACTCCACACTCGTCCAGCAGACTGAGAGCACTTAGTCTTGTATCGGTTGCTTCGGGGAGTTCGACATTGAGCAACCTTGTTAGCGCCCGATTAAGCCTACCCTAGTCATACTAAGGTACCTTTAGTGATTTTCGAAAATCCTGATTGGCTCCCGTGGGTTGCAGTTCGGAATGCACCAAAAGTTGGCTCTTGCTAAGGTATGGCACCTTACTTGCTATGCGAGGGCCAAGCCCCCAGCGAGTCCAACGATTGAAGATGACTCTCGGGACCGAAAGACTGTATTTAGGTAAAGAGCTAGCTGGTGTGCCCTAGATCGGCTGATAGGAGCAATGCTGGTTGGTGAATGAGGTGGCATTTGGGTATGGTATCAATGGAGCGTCAAGATGTACAAGGTGGGTTAAATCGTATCATAGCTCTTCTATTCGAGGCTCCTCTTTCCCAATCGAAATTCTTGATTACAACTTAGTTCTGGAAATGCTTATATCAACGTCTGGGCGTTTCCAGACACATGTTTTATTGCTTCGGTAGTCTGACCCAGCGCACAGCAGTAATCCAGATGACAATGCAGATGACCTTGGCCGACGAGTGGTGACCTCATCAACTCAGAGGGTCAGAAAGCGTTGACTTAGACCGGACAGTATCCAATGGTGAGGGGAGGAGGTGGTTTGCGGCGGGTTGAGGATCTGACGATGCGCAACCCTCGAGATCTGGTTTTGGTTGCTGACAGATGATATTACCCAATCATGTGATCAGATCTTTCGTGCCACGCTTGCATAAACGCCTGGCGTCACTTCACTAGATTTAGCAAGATTAGTCGGAAAGCATATTCGAAAGCATAATTCATCGGAAATCATAAGTAGCTTTTACTCTCGGATTTGTCGCAATGCTTCATCCCCAGAAGCTCCTCCATTTACCGCACTACCTCCCTCGATCTCCATGTCTTCAAGCAGTGACAAAGCGGTTGGAGGCCTTTCCTGGGTACTTCAAACTAAAATCCGCCCAGTTGCATCATCTCTGAAGCCTGGAGTCCCTTTCGCTGTTGACGTGATTGTTCGAAATAGTCTTGACCATCCCATAACTGTCCTAACTTGGGACTCTCCTCTTGACCCGAAAGCCGGTATTTTAGGAATATTCCAGGCCCGCGACGTCGAAGGGGAGAACTTGATCCAAGGGGATTTCCTTAGATTGAGACGCAAAATGCCTCCATCCAAAGAGAGCTTCCTCGAGATTGGCGGCAAAAAGCAGGTTAGAGCGCGCGTCACGCTTCCCGGCTTGCAATTATCTGTACGCACCGAGTATGCAATTGAATGCAAAGGGCGGTGGCAAGCTGTCTGGTGTCGACCAATGGCCGAAATCGACGAATCTTTGCTTGAGTCTTTGACAGAAGCACATCTAGGGGAAGTCCTGTGCGAAAGTGAAAGTTTTGAGGTTGAAGATGAGAGCTCCGGCTCGGAATAAGGGACCGATCGAACAACTGTAATGTTTCCTTGGCTCTGGAGTTGCCACACGAGCATATCTTTCGAGGAAACAAAGCCACCAGTTGTACGTACACAACACATTGCGACGTTCAACAAGTTTTCACTAAACAGCGTCTGGGTATCAAAGATATGCAGATCTCCACAACTTATACTTCGTGTACCTACCTACTGCCTTACCTTTCATTAAACGAACGAAAGAGGGGCTGGCTCTTAAAAGTTCATTTGCAGAAACACTTCAGGAACCCCCCTCATCTTAATAGAAGGGGGCCATACTCTTCTGCAAAGCGGCAGGGTGGTGGACTTCTGAATGTGGCCAGCCACAACTAGTGGTTGTGAACGCGCCTTTAGGTCCTTTAGGTTCAAAAGAGTCAATTTTCCCCTAAGCACCGGGTCTTTAATGGAGTGGGCGTCAAGACCAATTAGACTTCGACTCCCATTGCGTGTATGTATCTCAAAGTTGAGCCTGGTATGGACCTCCAAAACTGCAGGCTAGATGTCCTGTCTCAAGTATATCTTCATAAGCCATAGTGCTGATACCTACCTTGCCACCTGCGCACCGTTTTACTGCGACCTTCACCGAATACCGAATTGGTGCCAAATCCTACTATAGGGTTGACATGGACTCTCATAGTAAGATTTCAAAGGAACTGGCGGTACTGGTGGCTAGAGATGTAATCAATAGTACACTGAATTAAACACTGAGAATGAATTTGGAAGGACCAAGAGAAGCTCATAGGATCTTAAGAAGGGATGAAGTATTAGAAATGCGGGCTGGAGGTTCCAGAGAAAGGCAAGGCGTTTGTATAGAGTGAAGCAATTCAACGGCCACTGCTCTGGATGATGTACAAATCAAAGAATTCAAAAGCTTATTGAGAAGTATTCAAACAGCACCAAAAACGGATGACGAGGAAGTGTCTCTTCGAGTGCCTCTAAGCTTGCGCATTACAATTGAAGTAGGTCGAGAGTTGTAAGCAAGTCATCGACGAGTAGAATATATCTTTGCAAGAGTATCTCGTCATCAATAGAGACAAATAACGAGGTTGATATGACTTTCCAACAAAACCATATGTGGCCCAGGGACTGGGCGCTATGTCTCGAGCGATACCCAAAGAAGAAAGATGGGAGGAAGAATGAAAGACCGCTCCGATCGCACAACCAAATTATCCATGCACCTTTTCCTTCATCTTCACCATGCCCAAATGCCTATTGATGTAATAGAATCAATCAACTGGGACCCGTACTTTACTACGTCATGTCCTAGACTCTACCATCTCATCTAAGCCGTATGGCATTTAGGTCACTACCGCAATTCACGTGATGAGCGCGGGGGGGAGCCTCGTTGTCTGGGCATTGACGGTGGGGTATATTGTTCATAAGTGTTACTCTACTTCAGGTATGTGCCATTAAGCATGCTCGTATGCTATGCAGATCACCAGAGGAAAAGTGGTGGTGCTCCGAACGCCAATGTTGGAGAAGTGCCCTAGCAGTACAGTAGGTATAGACTACCTAGTGCCGCCTGGAGTGGATTGAGATTGTTTCTTGATCTACTCGGTTGTCTCCCTCGTTGGTTTTGCATGCCTTGTATACGATGTCGATCGCGCTGTCTCGCTTCTTGACAATGAATCGAACAGATATCGTATGCTGGTCTTGTGGGCGGTGGGGGGCTTCTGAATGTTTTCTTCCCGCCACCGCCTTGTAACATGTCTCTGATATATTTCTGGTTCATTGGCCAATACAGATAGAGGGAGGGGTAGCTATGGGATATTGAGGTTTCCAGATGGGCCTGTAAAGACTCGAAGGCAGGGGGTCTCCAGAGTAACGAATCTTGACGGTAACTAGTCTCGAGGGCAAGGAGACTTGAAGGTAGGCGGACTCGAAGAAACATTAACCGGAAACGGTATCTTCGATATTACGGAGTTCTTTGTGTGCCTTTAGTAGGTGCATTCGGATCACAAAAACTGAGGTTTCGGCTATAGTCGAATACTTTGGTTGGAGCTGCGGTCTACATTCTTGTTGAATAAAAGGGCTGGTTGAGCAGTGAGAGTTGCGATACATCTTGTTCAGTCTTGGTCTTAGCTGGAGGGGTGGAAGGCGGACCATTCTCTCGCTTGCGCCTCAATAGTTTGTATGTCTCGAATCGCTGTTATCTTTCAAGCCACCTGCAATATCCTGCGTACTTGAATTATCTTCCTTCAATTGCCCGAATTGTCCTTACCCATACCTCTTAGTGCTCGGTTCCTTAAACCACTCAGCACTGCAAAGCCTTACCACTCTACTTCTGGCTGAACAAATGGTGGCATGGATGATCTTCACCTATTGCCAGGAGGTCAAATGTTCGTTGGGTTCAGTAACAGTCAATTTAAGATGTACGATGCATTCACGACGATTCAAGCGATAGGCTCATCAATACTATCGTCCCCTCGCACTAAGTATCATTCAAACCCCTGGTGAAGTACTGGTCTACAGGCTATCAAGCTGCCATCATGGTCGACCTTCACTCTACTGTTCACGACAATACTTGATTGGCGGTATTGATCCCCACAACACCCATTTTCCAACACCTCCTACCATCCATATATAACTTCTTAAACTATTCCTGCTTGCCAGCACCACACATGCACAGAATTTACCTCATTCACCAGTCTCTTATCGCCCTTGGTGATAAGACCTTTTCTCCCTCAAACAAACTATTTTCCTTACCTACATTGCTTTCTAGTTTTTCTACTCACACACCCTCGACGCATACACCTCCTCTCATTCAGCTATAAGCAAAGTGTTTCCAGTTGATGCTGACAATGTCTTCTTTTACACCAGCCAACATGGCCGAGCAGAACCACATCGGCTTGAGCTCATCTGGTGTGGAACCCGTTAGCGTACCATCAGACGGTAGAGTTATGACCGCTTCATCAATAGGATCGACAAGTTCACTAAGCGAGATAGATTCGCAATCGGGCTCGCTCACAGATGAGCCTTACCACGAGCTCCTCCAGCTGCTACAGCTAGGAGCTCCGCCTCCAGTCAAATGGACGTGCGTGAGATGTGAGGTAACATTCACAAGCAGTTGTGCGCTGCTCAACCACCATGTTACTTCATGTCTCCTCGGCAATATCCCATCCACGACTGTCTTATCAACCCCCACCATGGTGGCTATGCTACGACAAGTCGACCCAGAGCATCCGGTTGACGGTGAGCCGATCTGGTGGGTGGATTCGGGAGACGATGGAGAGGAAGAGAAAGAAGAGCAAAATAGCGAAGAGGAAGATTGGAACGAAGAACTAGGGATGGAGGAGTTTCCGGTAGAGGCTCCTCTATGGCTTTCTGACAAACAGAAGACAGAATGGCACACGAAGAGAAATCGTAAGTCACTATATTTCAGCATCTCTCCAGACAGCTAACGAGCCGAAGGGGTCATAAGAATCCGAAGCATCATTCGTGTCCACCAGAATCCAAACGGGTCGAAGGATCTGCAAGCCGTGATTGCAGAATGGAATCAAACCTTTGGACGTCTTCCAGGGTACCCTAGGTACACCAATCCGAACTCTATTTCCAGTCGGTAAGTTTACGTCTCGCCTCACCAATATGGGAGTGCTAAATGATAGAAAACAGGGAGTGTAAGGATCGAAGTTGGTTACGCCAGATGGCAGAGGAGCCCTAGGAGCAGAAGGAAGTGGGGAATTTTCATGGCAAATTGAATAGAAGGAAATTTTATTTGGAGTGCTTTGACAATATATCTTAGCATCAAGATCATCTCATCTTTTTGATGGACAGTATTCAGGTTTGAAACATAGTTATTATAAGGTATCCAAAATAACGGCAGGAACTTTGATTGATTTGAGAGCTAGAATTTCCAAACAATGCGATTCCCTCTATCATAAACATCAACACATTGTGAGGTAAAAATCATTCCTACATTTTAGTGTATAATACATCATACAATGGACCCAGCCAGTCTTCTCGTCGCCGAGCAGGTAGTCTCTACGACAGTTGAAGGAGCAGCTATCGCGAGCATCGGTCTAGCCCAAGCCACACAACCCTTGAGCGCCACCTTCACCCGTATCACCAGCGAGGCTTTCCTCCCTCGATTCAATCATTCCCTCACAGTCGTTGCAGGAAGAGCCTACATCTTTGGTGGGGAGGTGTCGCCTGGAGAACTCGCCGATGATGAGCTACACATCGTCAGGATACCCTCGAAGAAGTCGAGGGGAGATGGCGAGCCCGAGTACAAATGTGTCCCCTCGTTGGGGCAGGGCGAGAGTGGAGAAGTACCACGCCCAAGATCAGGTCATACAGCATGTACAGTTGGGTTTAAGATATACGTGTACGGCGGGAGGGGCAAGGATATGGCGCCGTTAGAAGAAAGAGGCCGCGTCTGGGTTTTTGACACAAGTAGTCTCCACTGGAGCCACCTCGACCCTCTCTCCGAAATCCACCCACCAGCTAGATTCTATCACGGCTGTGTGTCTAGTGAAATCCCATTCTCTAGTAGCAACGCTTCTCCGACATCGACCTACACCGAGCAGATCAAAACCACTGTTTCAAAACTCCCTAGCCTCCTGAGCAAACCCACACCTTCTACAGAGCCGCACGGCACTCTGATAATCTGTAGCGGTTTCTCGTCTTCCAAACCCCTCAACGACACCTACGCCTTCACGATAGCCTCCCAAACCTGGTCGGTCTTTCCCTCTCCGCCTTCGTCCTCGGGCTCCCCACCATCTCTCGCCCTCGCAAATAATACCCTCTACCTCATCAGCAACTCCGCCTCTTCCGCAGATCTCGGTAGCGAGATCCACTCCCTTCCCCTCATCCGTTCAACCTACAAAGATGCGCGCGGCGAGAACGACCTGGCACTCATAGCCAGACAGGATCAATGGAAAACTACCACATTCCCCACGAATCCCCTAGCACCTGGCCCACGACCGCGTAAGGGAGCAGGACTCATACCTGTGACAACGGGAAATGGCAGGGAGTATCTGTTATACTTCCTTGGCGAGAAAGCCTCCTCAAGCTCCGCCGAAAATACTTCCTCCGAAGACCGTCTCTTCTACTCCGACGCCTTCTCCTACCAAATCCCCCTTCCCGCAACATCCGCCGCCGGCATCAAAGATGCAACGCGCTCCAAGCTCGGCATCGCTACAGGTGCGGAAACATGGGCGGGGGTCAAGGTTGTCGCCAACGAAGAAGGAGGAGGGCTCGAGACGGATGGAAAGAGCCATCCAGGGCCGAGAGGGTGGTTTGGCTGTGCGGGTTTGGGGAAGGATGTTGATGGGGCGGGAGTAGTGATCTGGGGAGGGATGAATGCGAAGGGGGAGGTAGAGGGCGAGGGTTGGGTTGTCAGTGTGAAGTGAAAGGTTGGAAAGCTCGAAGGTTTGCAATCTGAAAGCTTGCAGATACAGGAGCTATGAACCGATAGATGAAACCATTTACGGACACGAGATTTATGACAGGACTGGCTCTGAACTGCTAGTATCGGGTCATGGCTGTACGGAAACCCGAGCTAACTCTGCCGATCAAGATAGGAAAATACGATGCTCCGCAGCTCTACTTTTCTTTGCAGCACCAGCAGCACCAGCAGCACCAGTCGATATCACTTGCATACTTGCTCTTTTACTCCTCAACCTAGAAAGCTTTTCGCACGACGCGCAGCCATACCAGTTACATTCCTTCTACTCAAACGAGGCTTATCATATTCTATATCTCTATTTCATATCTTTGTGTTCGGACTTGATGGGTTGTGAAGACCGATAAAATCTTTACTTCTGCTTTTGGTGTTCCTGGCAAGCCTTTTGAATGGTATCCGTGAAGTAGTGGTTGTATGTGATTGGATGCCCTGCTTTGGTGTGGTCGTATAATCTCCACGACTTTTTTCTCTAACCTTTCCCTTCAGCTTTCCATTGCTGGTTCGAAAACCTCCCGAAGCACCCCATCCCTTGTGATATCATCTGCTATATGACTCAGCGTTGACTCTAAGGAAAGACTAATGGCCTGTAGAATACTCTCGTTATAGCGTTCTACAAGCTCTTTCTATGGCCTTGACTACTGGTAGAATAAATCTCCTACTATCAGAGCATTAATAGTCCCCGGCAACTCACGGCCCCTGCTCCTTTCCATAAGCTCCTGCACATGATGTATGTAGTCCAACCTGGAGATCTGTTTTGCAAATCTTGGGTCTTCTCTCTCAACGGGTTCCTCGATAATCTCTTGTTCGTGTTCCTCGCAACGCATATCCTGTGCAAGTCCCAACAGAATATTCTGAATTGCAGCACGAAGTCGCCTACTGCACCCCGCAGCCGTCATTGCGTCGCCGAAGAAGTCGTAGATATAGACTCCCTCCAAGGCAGCCCTGACCAAAGAGCTGAACAATTGACTGATATGCATAAGGTAAACTCGTTGCTCCGCCACTGTCGTTCGTGCATCCCCTGGCTTTGTCAGTTGGTTTCGACATTCGTCAACACCAACCTCCAGCTCACGGATTAGCTCCGGAAACTCAAGAATAATTTGTTCTCTAAGAACTGCACCGAGACGAGGCTTGAGAGCCCCAATTCCGAGTGAACCCATGGGTAGGGAGGTCCAAATATCATGAGAAAAGAATTCTTTTCCTGATAAAGCCAAACCCTACGAAGAGCGAGCGTCCGAATACAGTAGACCAAACAAGATCATGAACCATGTTGAGTTGATGCATCTGTTCAAGTACGCACAGAATAACGAGGTTCCGTGCAAAACGTCCAGAGTGTTTGGCAGGGAAAGTGATCCTACCGAGCGTCATGGCTTTGAAGAGGCATACCGTGGATGTGCATAAAATGTTTCTTCGTCTCTAGTTGTCAGGTCTCTAGCCGTTCTGGCCACTGAATCTTTGCTTGCATTAATTACTGTTAGACTACTCTACTTATCTTTACAGCCCTTCCATTGATCTAAGGCCTCAACCGTCTTCGAATGTTCAGGGCCTAATATTTTTGTATAGCCTTGCACGACAAGCTCAAAGTGCTTTGCCGCATCTTTAAACATCAACCGTTTCTTGTACATGACGGCCAGATTGTTGACTGTTCAAAGAGTCGATGTATGTTCAGGACCCCAGGCCTTTTTCTTTCCTGTCAGTGCTCGCAGATACATCTCTTCAGCTTCTTTCATTTTGCCTTGATTCGAGTACAGAAGTCCCAGATTGTTGACTGTGTCGAGAGTCGATGTATGTTCAGGATTCCAGGCCTTTTCGTATCCTGTCAGTGCTCGTAGAAACATCTCTTCAGCTTCTTTCATTTTGCCTTGATTCAAGTACAGAAGTCCCAGATTGTTGACTATGTCGAGAGTCGATGTATGTTCAGAACTCCAGGCCTTTTTGTATCCTGTCAGTGCTCGCAGATACATCTCTTCAGCTTCTTTCATTTTGCCTTGATTCCAGTACAGATTTCCCAGATTGTTGACTGTGTTGAGAGTCGATGTATGTTCAGGACCCCAGGCCTTTTCCTTTCCTGACAGTGCTCGCAGATACATCTCTTCAGCTTCTTTCATTTTGCCTTGATTCCAGTACAGAATTCCCAGATTGTTGACTGTGTCGAGAGTCGATGTATGTTCAGGACCCCAGGCCTTTTCCTTTCCTGTCAGTGCTCGCAGATACATCTCTTCAGCTTCTTTCATTTTGCCTTGATCTGAGTACAGAATTCCCAGATTGTTGACTGTGTCGAGAGTCGATGTATGTTCAGGACCCCAGGTCTTTTTCTTTCCTGTCAGTGCTCGCAGAAACATCTCTTCAGCTTCTTTCATTTTGCCTTGATTCGAGTACAGAATTCCCAGATTGTTGACTGTGTTGAGGGTCGATGTATGTTCAGGACCCCAGGCCTTTTCCTTTCCTGTCAGTGCTCGCAGATACATCTCTTTCGCTTCTTTCATTTTACCTTGATCTGAATACAGGTTTCCCAGATTATGAGCAGCGTCCAGAATATGATCGCTGTTCTCTAAATCAAATATTGAAGCATCAAAGACTAATTCTAAGCATCTGTTTGCATGTGGAAGGAGCCGTCGTTGTAGTGCCCAGTACTCAAGAACAGTCTCATCTGGTATAGCTGAGCTCACGCAATTTAATGCTAACTTGGCCATTGAAATGTCTCTTTCAGAATTGAGCACATGCATAATCCAAGCATGAACACAACTATGAATGCCGTATCCACCTGAGACCCCGTGAGATTCAACCAAGGCGTGATCACACAACAATCTTATAGCCTCATTGAAGTTCAACTCATCGTCGATTATAGTTGAAAACCATTCAGGACTGCACTTGCTTCCTCCAGCCAGAAGCGCGTACCAGAGATCTTGATTATCAAAATATGCCCAAAGCTGGAGCAACTTCCCAGCTGATTCGTTCCGGCTATGTATATGCTTATATGAGATATTCCAGGTGGAGTATAGAGCACGATCTTCATACGAAGACAGTTCTGGACTCGTCTCCTGAAGCCTCAGCCATGAACTGTTGTAATAACGGAGGTAATCCGCGAGACTTGTCGAGACTTGACTGAGATAGGCTCCTGCTGTTGCAAGTGCAAGTGGAAGCCCATCAAGCTTTGTTGCCAGCTCTCTAGCGTGAGGATCTAATATCAAATTAATCATGCAACATGTAATTTTAATCTCGACGCCTACCCTGATCTGAAATCGGCCGATCCGACATATGAGCTAGAATTGCAATACTCTCCTGGACATTCTGAAGCTTTTTCACAGGTATAATTTTACCAATCTTCAGTTGAGAAGATCTTGTGGTGATGAGAATAAAGCCTTGATGCGCTTCTGGAAAATATGATTTGATGTTGTATGCCTGCGGGTCCCTGATACCAGGTAGTTTAGGGTTATCAACATTATCGAAAACCATCAGCCATTGATTGTTGCCTTTGACTGAGAGCCATCGTTTCATAGCCTCAGCAACCTGATCTGCGTCCTTTGATTCTGCAGCTGTCCTCAGTAATGTTGATGATGGAAATTGGTCGAATAAACGCTTGGCCATATTCTTAAAACTTTGCTTCAACATGTCTTCGCTCTTCCCATTTAGCCAAAAGATGGCTGGGTAAGCATCTCTCTGCTGTTTTACGTACTCTACTGCCAACTGCGTTTTGCCTATTCCGCCAAGTCCTTGCAGAAGTACAGTCTTGCGATGAGACCCATCGCCTTGAAAAGTTTCCTTGATCTTGGCAAGTTCTTCCTCCCTACCAACAAAATGTTCTATCTCAGGAACTTCGGACAGACTGAATGAGATTGAAAAATCTTGTTCAGCACCAAATTGAACTGTAAATAGCATGTTATTAAGTATCTCATTTATTCATTTCTATCAAACGGCTTTCGTACCCTTTCTGATTATATCTTGCTCGGTCCAACGCGCAGCGATAGCACCTGGTGCCTCTTCCGCTAATAACTGCAGATGCCCTGACACCTTCTCGTATCCACCGTCCTCACGCGAGGTAAATTTGACCATGTTAAGGTGATCGGCCGGGATGGCAACGGGCTCCGCATCCGCGATACCCGGAATGATCGCCGAAGCCTGCGGTACCACCTGAACTTGATCAGTATTTCACAGAAACAGAGTGAGCGTTACTGACCATCGTTGTCTTTCCCAAAGCTACCCGAGTAGGGAACATCTCGTAGGCGAATTTGGTAACAAAGTCTCTGTTGATCGGACCATACTGACTAAGCTGCTGTTGGAGCCACTCCGAATCTCGCTCAAGATGCTTAAGGATCTTATCGTCGGCCGTCACGAATATCGACGCCACTTTCAGCATAAGCTCACAGAGATGTACCCCACTACCGCCTTGGTGCGGAGTTCCCATAAAGAAGATGCCATATGTCGAGAGCTTGATCGATCGGTGCTCCTCCAAAGCACCTTGCCGAGCAGCATCGGAATGAATTAAAGCCTACTTTGGTCAACGTTTTCGCTTCTTGCGGCCTAATTTAAAACACCTACGCTTTTGACAACTATCCCGCCCAAGCTATGAGCGACAAAGACGATGGGGCGCGTTCGGGTCTAGGCCGTTCCTTAGTAGGGCGATCCTTCTCCAGGCACGGCTCTCGTACCTTTGTCAATCTCCTCTTTAGACATAGATCGGAGACCAAGGTTTTTGCATGGTCGTAGAGGTATTGCGCACTGATCTGGGAGGTACTATGGGTATTGGCATCGTAACCCCAAGTGAGAATGCGCGCATTTGGGATGTCCAGTGGAAGGAAGTCACGAAGCCAGTTGACGTCATTTGCCGTCCAAGTCTTCTCCCGGTGTCCGTTGAGTCCATGGATAGCCACGATACTGCGAAAGGTTCAGTAAGTGTCCGAAGCACCTATAGGCAGGATGTACTTACTCAAGAACAGGATGGACGCCTTCCGCAAGGACCTTGATTCCATACGGTAGGCTTTCATGTGTTGGCTTTACAGGAACTGTCACTGGAGCCAAGGGTAAGGTCTGTTGAAGTAGTTAGCCTAGATTCAAGGACCTTTGTAATGCTTCAATAGCTGACTTTCTTATCCATGTCAGAAGGCATTGTATTGCCTTGGTCTTTGATCTTTTATTTGCTTCACAATAAGGTAGTGTGGGGCTCAATTGTGAAAGAGTGAGTTTAGCCTTGTAGGGTCACGACTCACTGTTCATAGCAGAAATCTGCCCCCGACCGCACCCCCGGTGCGGATTCGGGTGAGCGCCGCCCTACGGTCGCGCGACGCGGGTGACCCTAAGGTAGGTACTGTAGGTAGCTGGGTGCGTGAGCCCCGTGGGGCGTGCGTTCCTTTTCCAGAATCTTCGACCACACGAGGCTGCTTTTACGTCATCTTCGTAAGCCGCTATCCGTACCCCGCACTAAGCTCATTTTTCGCTTCCTTAGTGCGGGGTACGGATAAGCCAATCGGTTGATCTACACCTGTTATACACGTCCCCCACCCTGAAGGCCTCCGCCACGCGGAGCATGATTCGTCGCCGGCGGCGGAGAGCGCAATCCAAATATACGTACCTTAATCGCCTCAAACACCATGGATGATGGGGGCAACTGATCGGATCGGTTGAGCTACGCCCCGCCCGTCTAGGCGCCAAAGTTGTCCAGAGCAGAGGGGATCCCTGTCCAAAGAGGAAACTCTCTTGTCACCATAGCCAGCCACGCCAGCGACCTCCCCTCTCTACTTTCTCCACTATCAACCCCTCTTGCCGACACCTTGGTTCCCTTCTACACCGCCGAAACCCACGGCTTCTACGGCTACATATTCGCCGATCTGATCTCAAAAAAATCTTATTATCAAGCGGGAGAAATCCCACCACCCTTCGTGCCGAGACTACCAGCTGGAGCATCCTTGCCTCCAGCACCGAGCGCGAGAATGGCAAGCTGGTCGAAATCGTCACTAAGCACGAACTTTACACCCAACTAATCCTACCCAACTAATCCTGACCAACTCGTTGCCGTTGCCGTTCTACCACCACTTTCTCGGCCGCAAACTCGCCATAACACCCTTCCTCGCCTGCTTACACGCGCTGTGGAATTTTCCAACGCTAAGGCACACTCTACATCCCACGCATTTCCACGGAGATATCGTCTTCCTCACCCACTTCGTAACCGATAAAAAAAACGAACTGAAGCTTCACACCGAAATTCTGCACTCGTTTCTGCAGAACCTACAGTAGATGTTACTCTTTGATAGCGAGGATTCTTGGATGATGCCGATGCGAAGAAACAACTTAAATATTCATCAAACATCCGACGGCTACCTTATGAGTTGTCAGCATGGCAAGCCGTCTGGCTCACTACAGCAAGTGATTTTATGTATTATTCGAGAGATGGCAACCAAGAACCAAAACACTTCAGCTATAATACCCTTCGCTGGACAGTGAATCGTTTGCTGGCCAACAAAATACATTCTTCAAAATCTGTCTGGAGCTATTCTGGAAAGCAGGAGCAATGCTAGTTGTGCTGTAGCACTTATTGAGGCTCACGTGGTGTTCTTTTTGCCTTGTCCTACACTTGTTGTTTATAGAATTAAATAAGGCGACGGCGGAATGGCAGCCGGATCCAGCAACCTTCGGCGCTGCTTTTGGCTGCCCTTCGGCCAGATTCTCTTGCAACTTTTCCCACCAACTTCATCCCTCTCGCACATGAGTGTCGACCGTCGATGCTCGTGGGTCTGATCCAGCGCAAGAGCTAATCATCAGGGTCCGGCCAGAAGGGCATTCCCTGGGGCTAAATCAAGAAGAGCGAGTTCAGTGGTTAAATAGTGGTTGGCAGCTTGAGGAAGCGACGGCTCATAAAAGCTTGGTTGGGGACAAGCGTGGTGAAGAAAAGGTCGCTGAACAACAAGGGTCAGAACACGGATGACTTGGAACTTGATTCATACAGCTCGACGCATGCGGAGGCAGTTTTCCTGCCTTTCTCGTTCGAAGCCATCTTCTTTCCCTTTTTCCTTTGAGCATTACGTGGTAAGGATGCCGGACCATCACAAGTTGATCTGCTCGGCCATTGATGACATACCAGCCGACCTGGACTTTGGGGTCTCACTTGGCGATTCGTTCACATCAGTTGCTAGTGTCGACGAATCAGAACTACCTGATTCACAGGAAATGGCGACAAGCGCTCCTGCATCTCAGGACCCCATGGGGCCACCAACTAAAAAACCAAGAATGACAGCAAACCGCTTGCAGCAGCAGAAGATTGACCGATTGAAAAATGAACTCAAGCAGCGAGACGATCAATTCATGCTCCTGCTAAAGCTGCAAACACCATCGAACGCCAGCACTGGAAATGAATCGAAGGGCCTAAGAGAAATGAAACAGGAGATCGACCGGCTGAGAGAACAGAATGAGCAGTTCATGCATTTGCTGAAACGGCAAACTTCGTCAAACGTCAGCCGTGGTGACGAATTCATGCTTAAAGAGCAACTCGCCCCAGCAGACGCAGCAAAATGATGAGCTAAAGGAGCAAATTAAGGAACTGATGAACATGCTCAAACGACGAATTACCTAGTTCTTGTGATTTTGCGACAATGGGAATTCTGCTTGCTTGAACCATTTAAGCTTGTGTGAAACCTTTTATTGCAGATAGTTTTAACCTAAATATATAGAACGAAGTGAAAACAACCACAACGCGCGCAAAACGAATTTTTGAAAAGAGCACTACAAACGAGAGAGTAAGAATCAAGTAGACGAATAGACGATGACGAATCGCATGAACAGCAATAATGCTGATTCGAAGGCGATCGCAAGCAACGTTGACCTGTCGCAGAGAGGCAGCGACGCGAAGCCTAAACGCTCACGCAATGACGAGATGAACGTGTCAGGACCGTGCCTAGATGATACAACCAATGGAGGTCAGGGTTGATAGTGCTTGATCTTTAGAGGTAGCTATAACTGAATATTAAGAATACAGAAGAAGGTTGGTACAAAAGCTTCTATTTATGTAATGTTCAGAGGCTGCGCTAGACTTGAAAGAAATGTGTTTGTGACATGAAAAGAATGTGATGTAGATGAATAAAATGTTGATGAAAGAAAAGAGTGTTGAGAAAGAAAAAAGAGATTAAGTCATATCTGAGTTAAATCTGAGTCAAATCTGACTAGCTCGCTGATTAGTTCTAATCATTACGCAGAGAACTCGCTAACGTTCACTGCAAATTGATTAAAGCTTCAATCTTGTTCAGTCTTATCAGTCTTGATACGCTCGTAATATTATCTTTCTCTTTGAAAATTCATGTTTGCATGAATGTAGTTCATTTGCTCACTTTTGTTAATAGTTATTTCGATATTTAGCGCGATTTGTTTGAATATAGCTTATGAAATTCGTTCAAAACTTTCTCTGAGTCATTGAATTCTTCTTTATTAACATAGTATCATTCGTCGTTTCTATCTAGATTTGTTCATTTGACTTTGTACTGTATTCAATCTTGATAACATTTGAAGTTCAATATATCATTTATCTTTTAATGTTTATCGTTTTCAATAGTGATTGATTTGAGTGATTCTGAATGCTGTTCTGATAGAGAATTTTCTGAATATGATTGCAGTAGCTTCGAGCTGAACATTGAATGCAGATGCTTCATGCTGATTGATAAATGAAGATGATAGAAAATATTCACTTTGACAGTGATTTGATAAAGATTTAGCTGTTTATCTTTCAAATCTTTGCAGAGTTTCATTATCTTGATGTTTCTGAAAGATAGTCAAACTCAGTCATCTACTTCATAAATGACGTTTCGTTTATGTTTATTGATTTGAACTTCGATGATTAGCTTCGTCTTTTTCAATTGTTGATGATCAAAGTTCAGTAGTTCTTTTATTTGAATGACAATATCATCTGCTTTTCTAGCTTCAAGTCGTTCATGAATTGTTTCATAATCAATCATATTTGAATTGAAACTCATTCAAGAATGAAATTCTTTATTGAAGTAAAAGAAGATCATTGAAGTAATTAAAAAAATATTGAAATTGTCGCTGAATTTCATCATAGATATTCATTTGACTCAGTCGTTCTGCATGTAATTGCAGTAAATTCTAAGTTCGCGTTCAACGTCTTGATTGACTCGTTTCAATTGATCATCAATTTCAGAATGATAAACTGTGAATAAACTAGCTGTGATTCTCAGTTGCTTGCAAAGACTTTTTCATATAGTTGATATAAATTGAGAGTTTCTGTTTGAAACAATAGAACTGAGTAAATCATGCAGTCGATAAACATTTCATAACATGATTCAAATTGTTTCTTCAACTGAGATGTCATCGTTTTCTCAATGACAGAGAATATAGTGATGTTCTTTGATGAGATGACATATGATTGTGCAAATGACATTATAGCTTTCTGACAAAGATAGTCAGTGATGAAGTTCATAGTTATATCTTTTCAGCGTTTCTGTGAAATTGAGAGAGAATGATGAAGTTCATTGATGCTATCTTTAGAAGCTTTGCTTCGCTGACAAGCATGACAGTTTTGAATGTATCATCAAATAGTAGCTCGATGATCTGATCAATAGTAGAAATGCTGAACTAGATCAATGATTCATTTATTGTCGAAGTGAAATGTTGAAGATTGATCATGCACTTCTTGTAGTAATTTCATGTGCATGTTCTCAGAGACTCACAGTAGATCTTTTCTAAATAGAACGTCGTCAATGATTTTGCAGTTCTTCAATTTAGTGATATGAAATTTGAGCTTGTTTTCGTTCATAGTCTGTTTATATTCGCTGCAGAACTCATCTGTTTAATTGATCATTCATACTCATTGATAGAGATTTGCTTTCGATTCAATAGATAGAACATCAACTTTATTGAAAGTCAGAATAGTTTGAAAATGATCTTCAAGACGTTGAGCTGATTCAGAAACGTTCGCTAAAAGTATTTTGATTAAAGCATTGACTTTAGTGTTCATTTTACCTGATCTAAAGATGATCTGAAAGTTGAACTTCGATAGAATATTCAGATAGTTGACTTGTCGTTGACTCAACTGTTTATTTTTCATGAAGATCTTCAAAGTTTGATAATCAATGAACATCTGAATGAGTAGTTCAGTGCATTTCAGCTTAAATCATCAATGTTTGAAGCATTGAATAATGACTAGTAATTTCTTGTCATAAATGTGATAATTGATTTCAGCGAGAATCATGCTTTTGCTGTAGAAGATCATCGAATGAAGAACTCTCTCATCATTGTACTGAGATAGTATTTCATCTTTTACATAGTTTGAAGCATCGATTCTCAGAATAGCTTGTCGTTTGAGATTGAAGTGATGAAGTACTGAGATTGAGCTGACTTGTTTCTTTAGATTGTCAAAGACTTGAACACAGATCTCATTTCAAACAAAAGATGTGTTCTTTCTAATCAATTGAATGAATGATTTGACTAGCTTCGAGAAGTTCTTAATGAAACGATGATAGAAGTTAACAAATTTCATGAAGTTCTGAATTTCTTTTAGATTGATCGAAGTGATTCAGCTGATTATGACTGTCACTTTGCTGAGATTCATACGAAGATTTAGTTCTGATACGATGATTTCTAGAAAGACAGTCTCTTCTACATTGAATTTGCACTTTTGAATATTCATCTGCAGTTCAGCTTCACGTAGTTGACTCAATACTAGTTTGACGTGATCTCTATGTTTCTTTCTCATTTTGCTATAGATGAGAATGTCATCTAGATAAACTTGACAAAAGTCGTTCAGAAAGTTTCATAGAACGTCATTCATATATTGCTGAAAGAAAATCGATTCATTAATCAGTTCAAATGATAGCATCTTGTATTTATATGCTTCTAAAGCAGTGATAAATGTGATGTAATTCTTGCTATCAAGATGCATTCAAAGTTTGTTGAACGTTGATATGATATTCAATCTAGTCAGATGCTTGCAACTCACTATTTTATCAATGATCTCATTTATCAGTAATAGAGAGTATCTATTTCTTTTGAAAATGACATTTAACTTTCAATAGTTCATGCAGAATTGAAGATCTTTATTTGCTTTGAGAGCGAATAGAACGAGAAAGAAATAGAAAATCTGACTAGAAGTGATGAATCTCTTTGACAGATTCTCGTTTAAGTACTTCTTTACTTTCAGAAGTTTGACAGAGAACATTTGATAAACTCAACAGCGAGAAAGCATTGAATCATTGATGAGTTCAATTTTATGATCATAGAAGTGATGAGAAAGTAGTTTATTTGATTGAGCTCGATCAAAAACATTTAGAAACTCATGATATTTTGATGACAGCTTCACTTTAATATCTTTCAAATTCTGAGTCATTTCATTAATTGAAGAGATGTTTAAAGCGTTCAAATCGCACTGAGTATTGTACGTGATTTCTTTATTGATGTTCATCATGAATAGAGCAAAGACTTCGATCTTGTTCTTCTTTGAATGATTCAACAGTGTTTTGAACGAAGCTGCGTCTATGTTTTAAATCAAGAATGACTCTTCTTGAATGAGTCATTTGAGCATCATAGAAGACTTAGTCTGAATGATTAAAGAAGACGAAGTTGATCGCGATCAACTTAAGTGCTTTGAATTGAAAAAGATTGAAAAAATCGAAATGGAAGTATTCAATTGATTCAAAAAAACAATGACGTCGTTTTGCATATTCAATAATATTTCGTTTTTGTTCATTTAAAGCTTACTCAATATGATTTCATGATGATTGATATCAACTATCAGCATTGATATAGTCAATTTTTTATGACTTTCGATGATGAGATTGAATAGAATTTTATGAGTGATGATCTTCTTAGATATCTTCTCATCATAATTTCTTATTAGCTTCTCTTTTGTCAATGATATAAATTGAATTTTCAGTTTCTTGCATACTTTATTGACTAGATTAGAATGTATGATCATGTAAATAATTGAATCACTGTCTATTAAAGAACGAAGACTGAAAGATTGATTCTGAAAGATGAGATGAGTATTAATTAGAAACGACTTTTCAAAGTAATTTTCTTTCAATAGAATTTTATCTAGTTTGCATAAAAATATAATCTTTATTTCTTTGATGACTTTTGAAAAGATGACTAGTTTTTTGAATCAAAATTCGAATCGAAATCAAAGTGATCATATTCATTGTTCACTGCATTGATTCTAGTAAATCGATCAAGACACTCTTTAAAGTTATGATCTGATTTATGATATATGAAACAGCTTTCAACTAGAATATTTGCTTCTTTGACGTTAGTTAAAATCGCGTCGCGCGACGTGTTAGAAGCCAGCATAGAGCGAGTCATATGAGTGTAATGTAACGAGTATATAAATGCTAAGGAAGGAAAGTATCTAGAAGGGAAGGATCGGCTATCTATATGACTCAGAAGAACATAAGCTAACCCTGAATAGGGTTGGCTTCGGAACAAGCCTATGCCCTAGCGGCGAGCGATCGGCGATAGCTCTCAGGATAGCCATCAACATAGTCATCAACATAG
>JAABVA010000850.1_pt1 | contig 35248 bp, 37 predicted proteins | sample 5560331 | NCBI WGS metagenome assembly JAABVA01 (sample SAMN12812661, study PRJNA571458) | rock metagenome | isolation source: Antarctica rocks | place: Antarctica: Victoria Land, Mt New Zealand sud | collected 2016-01-07 | reverse complement strand
ACCTGCGCCATCGTGTACAGACCATGACGGGCGAACTCAGCGGTGAGCGTCCACCGGACGCCATCCATGGCCATGCCCTGTCCCAGCACCCACCGGTTCCCGGCTTCCACAGTCCCATCATGCAGCCAATGCGGGACGATGATCCGCTCTGTGCCGGTTCCTATTGCCGTGTCCCGTCCTCCGGAGCAGGCTGGGCGGGAAGGATGACGGAAAGGGGGCCCACACCGATGGTGAACAGTTCTGGTCTCGGCCGCGGTCCGGGGCGGCTCCACCGAGACTCTGCGTGTGACCCTGACCTTCCTCGGGCTATTCCGTTCGGTGCCGCTTTGCTGGTCGCCGGCGTCATTCTCCTCGCCACTGGCAGTCCCGGGACGGGACATCCATGACCACGGCCTCGCACCCACGGCAACTTGGCTAGGGGGCCAGCATCCGCACCCTGGCCGAGACCATCAGTTGTTCCCACGGCTTCGTCCGCGACCTGACGGGCACGACGCCATGAACGATCCTGCTCGCGATGCTTACCGATGGCGGATCGTCAGCGAGAGCCCAGCCGCGGTGATCGGCGGGCACGGAGCCGGTGAGGGCGCGCTGAGCAGGCCGCTACGCGACCGGATCTTCTGCCCGTCCGCCCGGGGCGGGCCTGGGGTTCCCAGCGATTCCCGCACGCTGGGCAGCTGAGGAGGATCGGCGGCCGCGTCCCTATCAGTCCTCACCGCGCGGCGGGTGTGTGTCGTGGTCCGGGGCGTAGGGAGCGGTGGTCGCCGCTGCTGGTGAGCCACCCCGCTTGTATGAGCTTGGGGATGATTCCGCGGGCTGCGTTGCGCGGCCACCCCAGGGTGGAGCGGAGTTCGGTCCACGTCGGTCCGGTGCCCGTGTCCTCGACGATGCGCGCGACGGCCACCGCGGCGGCGCCGCCGTCCCGGGCGGCGATCTCTGCCACGTCGGCGGCTTCCTGGACCCGGCGGGCCCGCCGCGCTGCCTTGTCGGCCACGAGTCCGGCGACGGCGGCAGGGGTCGGGGTCATCCCACCCCGCACCAGTTGCAGCCACGCGGACCGCTTCTCGGGGTCGTCGTGGGGTATGGGGTGCGGTGCGAGTTTGGCGATGGCCGCGGGGGTGACCTCGCGGCGTGCTGTGCGTAGGGCTTGCTCGGCGTGCTGTTCAGCGGTACTCACCACCACCGGCGGGGGTGAGGTGTCCGGCGCGGCTTTCGGCGATTCGCCATGGTCTGGACCCGCCGCCCGCGTCGACGCTGCAGTGATCCCCAGGTAGGCCAGCGTTGCGGTGGTGGCGGGACCGGGCTCGGCAGGGGCCTGGAGTCGATAGCCACCCGGCACCGGGACGGCCCAGCAGTCGGGGAACGCGGCGAGGTCGCCACCGATCTGGATGAGGATGGGCAGGCCCCGGCGCAGCGCGGTGCGGACCGCGGTGTCCGCGGCTGCCCCCAACGTGCCCGCGGGCAGGGTGACGGCGAGGGCATCGCCGGCCTCGACGTCGGGGGCCACGGTCCAGCCGTAGCGGTGGGCGAGGGCGGCGGCAGCCTTGGCCTTCCCCACCGTCGCCACCCGGAGCCGACCGTGCTGGCGGCCTGTGCGGGCGTTGAGCGCTGCGGTGTATCGGGTCCGGGCGTCCTCGCCCATGACCGGGCGCGGCGACGAGGTGATGGTGGTGTTGCTCATGGCTGTGCTCTCCCTTGTCCCGCCCCGGCCTCAACAGGCAGATCGTGGTCATCGTTTCCGATGATCGCCCGGCGCTGCGTCACCGCTCATGCCCCTGCGTGTCGGCGTCCCTCCCGATACCGGAAGCAAACCCAGCACCCGAGGAGGCTGCGGCTGCACCGTAGCCGCTGGAGACGCTGCTGGTCCGCACTCGATGGCGGCGAGCAGCTCGGCCTTCTGCACCAACCACCCGGTCCGCGCGGCGGGCGGGGTGTTGTGGTCGGGGCGGTCGCGCAGGAGATCGGCGATGGCTCGAGTGATGGCGCGGCGCTGGGCGGTGGTGCTCATGCTGGCACCGGCTCAGCTGCGGCGAGGTCGTCCGCTTCCTCGGGACCTACGGCTCCGCCCGAGTCTCCAAGGCGGTCCTGGCCGCGGCCGGGCCGACGACGGTGTCTGGTCAGTGACCGTCGCCTGCTCCGGTGAAATCTGGAGCAGGCGACGGTTGGTGGCTTGCGGGGGGTGTTACTGGTTGGTGGTTGCCGTCGGCGCTGCGAGGGTTTGCGGTGATCGCGTTCGGGATACCGGACACGTTGGCGTTGAGCAGCGGCTCGAGGAAGAAGCCGAACAAGCCGCAGTTGCTGAACTTCGCTGCGGTGTAGGTACCACCGCTCAGGCTGCCACCGCTCTGCAGAAACACGCCGGGGTTGTGCCTGGTGACGCGATTCTTAACGGCACCCCGGGATGGGCGGGACGTCGTTCGCGAGCTTGGTCCGCAGTGCGGTGGCTATCCATTGGCCGAGGACCACCCCGGAGGCCAGGGCGGCACCGGTGCCCAGTGCGGTGCTCATTTCGGAGAGTCCGGTGATCGGGTCGCTGTTGATCATCGCGAACAGCCCGCGGTACACGGCGTGCCCGGGTAGCAGCGGGGTGATTCCGGACACGGCGATGACCAACGGGGGTATCCGGTAGCGCCGGGAGAGCACCCCACCGGCGAGACCGACGCAGGTCGCCGCGGCTGCCGAGGCCATCAGGGTGTCCCCGGCGAGGTGGTGCAGAAACCCGAATACCACGAACCCGGTGGCGGCTGCTGCTGCCGCGACTAGTGCAGCCCGGCGTTGGGCGTAGCAGGCCACGGCGAAGAAGGCGCCTGCACCGGCGGCGCCGATCACCTGCGCGGGCAGCTGGGACAGCGCGGTGCTCGACGCGTCCAGCGCTGGCAGCACCACCCCGAGCCCGGAGGCGAGTTTCAGTGCTATCCCGACTCCGACGATGATGCCCGCGGTCTGGAGCAGGACGTCCAGCAACCGGGCGGTGGCGGTGACCATGGCCCCGCTGATCGCGTCCTGCATGCCACCCACCAGGGACAACCCCGACAGCAACACGATGACTCCCGCGGCGGCCACTTGGGCGGGGCTCACGGTCAGGTGCAGCCCACCGCGGGCGGCGAACAACAGTGCCGCGGGCAGGGTGGCGATGACACCGCCCACGACCTGTTGGAAAAATGACGGCAGCCCGATGCGGCGCAGGGCCCGCTTGGTGCGGTCGATGACCATCGCGGAGACCAGCGCCACCGCACACACCAACCAGCCCCCACCGACCAACAGGGCACTGCTCGCGGCCATCCCCGACCAGGCCAGGGTGGCCACCCACCGAGGGTAGGGGTGCGGGGCGGTGGTGATCCGGTCGAGTTCACGGTGCGCGGCGTGCGCGGTGAGTGTGCCGGCTTGAGCGTTGCGCACCACCCGATCGACCTCGGCCAGTCGGGTGTAATCCAGCGACCGGGAGTTCACCACCCGCATCGTGTTCACCGCAGGACTGGATACACCACGGTGGGCGCTGATCGCGATGGCGGTGTGGGTGATGTCCACCTGACACCGCGCCACCCCGAACGCGGAGGTCACGGTGTGAATGTCGGTCATCACATCGGCAGTGGCCGCACCGCTGGACAACAACACCTCTCCCACCCGCAACGCTAAATCCAAGACCTCCGTGATGGCCGCCTCACCGGTGAACACCGGCACCGGATCGGTGGGGAACCGTGATGGCGCAGCGAACTGGGCGGTCCTAGGATCCTTTCCCCGCGAGCTGGCCGGCTTCGGCGCGCGGGGCCGCTGAGGGATGGGACTCAGGCCTACGGGCCGCTGCTCTGGGTGACGCGGCGCCGCGGGGCGCGGGGTGTCGCGCCCAGCATCACCCTGTATCGGCTCGTTACCCCTGACCCACCGCACTACCCACACCTCACCTGAAATCGACACCAGCCACCAGATCGGGACCCACCCACCATCGTCCAGACATCACCCGGCCCCCGGGACCCCACGACGATGAGATCCCCCACAAAGGTGGTACGGCAACGCCGATCACGTGATGCTTCGGATCCGCGCGAAAATCCTGGATTGCTCCGGAAGACCTACTACCAGGCTTGGGCTGTCGTAGTTGGGGGGATCCTCCTGCGGAACCGTCGCAGTCGGTGGGAGCTTCGATGTCCGTTCCCGGTGCCGTCGGTCTGCCGGGCGGTGTTCGGGACGTGATCGAGGAGCGTGGGGTTTGGCAGACTGGTCGCTGTGAAGCCGGGTGACGGGCGGGTGGAGGGACATCCGCCGATGACGTTCCCGTTCTACGGGCTGGTCGGCTGGGACGGCCCGCGGTGGGTGGAGTTCTTCGAGGGCGCCGCAGGTCACCCGGTGGCCACGTTGTGGCTCGGTCACCGCCGCCGCGACAGTCGTGCTCATCTCTCGGTGGGTAGCTCGACCGACCGCGGTGTGCCCGAAGGCCGCCCTCGTCCCAGTGGCGAGGCGAGGACGGCCTGACAAGTTTATGTCGGGTCAGGGTTACCGCAGATCAGAGCCGCGATAAGGATGGTCCTGCCGGACTCGCTGGTGCTCAGCGGCACGAATCTGCACACTCCCGTTAACCAGTCTCCCGGCGCTGGGTGTCAGGTGGCCCGCGCGGTCGGACAACGGTGTGGCCGCTCTCAGCGTGTCCGGCGAGGGACGTGGTCTCAGCGGTTCTCGCATACCAGCAGTGCCTTCATTGTCTGCGGTCCAGCTCACGACCACACTGTCCCATCGCCACAGGCGTGCCCCGGGCGCCGGACTTTGGCCAGTGACCACGTACTCACCGGGCCAGGTCAGGGCTGCCAGTGGCGGGCCGTCGGGGTCGGGCTGAGCCAGGCTCACGCCAGCCTCGTGTGCATGTGCACGTGCCACAGGCAGCGACAACCCGACAACATCGGGCACCTCGACGGCATCGGTGTGCCGCCACGTCTCTCTCCTCATGCCTTCTCCTGCCCCTGCCGTTCGTTTCTGATCATCCGCCTGGGAAGCCCGAACTGCACGAAGCTCCGCCAACAACCCACTTCTCGGGAGGCGGTGTCGGTGGGTCTGTGGTGTGCCGGGTTCGGAATGAAGCGGAGGTATCACGTGCGCTGAAAGTCGATCGGCTTGCGGGCGTTCGGTGCCGTCGCGCCGGGGCGGATGCCGACTCACGACATGCTGCGAGAGGCGACGTCCCGGGACCTTGCTGCCCTGCGCGACGTGGAGCGGGCTGCCGAGCCCCGTTGCGCGGGCTGGGCATGTCGCTGTGATGGGCAGTTCAGCCCGTGCGCTGGTGCTCCCGATGCGTGGTCGGTAAATCGGTGAGCCGTTGACGGGCCCACCGTTCGAGCATCTCCGGAAAAGCCGTGATCGGCGTCTCGCCTTTCAGTTGGTCACGGCACTCGGCAACGACGTCGCTGATCACCGAGAGCAGGTGGTGCCCTTCAAACTCCCGAAACAGCCGCTCCACCACATCGACGTACGAATCCTCCAACACGGGCCCCATGCTCGCATGGGGGTCCGCGCACCACCCGCCGGCGGGGTGGAAGTTCTCTCAGCTCAGGGGCTTGCGGCGCAGCCGGCGGCCCCGGTGGTGCCGAGAGGGCCGGAGTGGCCGGGGTTGTTGGCCGAGACTGACCGGCAGCTGGAGTGCAATAATCGGGTGGTGATTACGACACGAAGGGTCGATGCCGCGTAGGCGCCCCTCCCGTCTGCGTGCGGCGGCCGCGCACCCAGCGACCACGGTTATCCCGGGTGTTCCGCTGGCCACCAGCCGTGCGCTGGACCGGCTCGCTCGTCTTGAGGTCAGTTCGGTGCGGATGAAGCGTGCGCTCGAGGCTTGGCAGGGCATCGCGTTCCTGCCGCGGGCTGCGCTGAGTACATCGCACAACGATTGGACCGAGTTCATCGGTCCGATGGTTCGCGGGGAGCTGGAGCGGGCGTTGTTGGCGCTCCCGCGCCGGCAGGCGGCCCCGTTGCGGGTGGTCGTGGAGCGCGCCGACGACGAGTTTCGGTCGAAGACCTTGAACAATCCGAGAGCTGATCCCTCGCGGCCGTGGTGGGCTCGACGGTGGTGGCACTGATGCCCGCTGCCGGATCATCCTGGTGAGGATCGGTTATCGGGGCACCCGTGTTTGTCGAGCTGCGGCCTGGTCCAGGATCGGGTGATCGTCCTGGTTGGTTGGCCCGGGGTTCGGGGGACCGTTAGGGGTTGGGTAGGGGGCCGATCCAGCGTTCGCTTGAACTTAGGCCGTTGGGGTGGTTGCGGAGCACGCTTTCGATCGCGTCGGCGAGGGCGGCGACGGCGGCGCGGGTTCGGGTGCGGGTTGAGGGCAGCAGGATCAGGCCGCTGTGTGTTTGACCGCGTGCGAGGCGTTCGGCGGCGAGTGGGCGGAAGTCCTTGATGTTGTTGGTCACCACGGCGCGGAGTTCGTTGGTTGCGGTCTCGAGGATGGCTCGGTCGCTGTGGGCGAGCAGGTCGGGGCGGTCGGCCACGGCGGTGATGTCGTAGCCGCGTTGGCGTAGCAGCGCGGCGATCTGGGGGGAGAGGTGTTCGTCGAGGAGGGCTTTCACCCGCGCAGGGCGCGCTCGCCGCGGGCGGCTGCTGCGCGCCCGTGTTCGTAGTCGGTGTCGTTGCGCCCGATCTCTGCGTCGATCTCGTCGGAGTGTTCCCCGTAGTAGGCGACGGCCGCCTCGACCAGCCCTACCGGAGCCTGTAGGTAGTCGGCGGCGTCGGGGAGGGAACCAGCGTTGTCGCGCACGGTGGCGATCACCTCCCACACATCCAGTCCGCGACCGATCAGGCTCGCGCGGCGTCCGCTGGGTCCGTCGAGGAACTGGACTAGTGGGTGGGCGTCGTGGCGCAGTCCCTCTTCGAGGTAGCGCTGGGCGAGGGTGCGTTCGGGAAGACCGAAGCGGTGTGCCCGTTCACTGACCCGTTCCCGCATTCCTGGTGCCAGTCTCAACGTGTAGTGGTCGGTCACGACCCCACTATACCGCGGTGTGCCACGCCGTGACACGTGAGCTTACTTAAGTGCGCGGCACAGGGGACGGGGACCACGGGGGGTCGGGCCGCCGGCGGGCGGGCAGGGAGGCTCCCGCTTCGGGTAATGGTGCGGTGCCGACGGCGGGGTGTCGGGCACGGGCGCTGGGGCGCCCGCTTCACCGCCGCGCTGGGCGCGTCGGTGTGACCGGTCGCGGGCTCGTCGGCCTGCCGGAAGTTCGGGCGCTGGGCGCCCTCTTTCCGGCGGCGGCCGACGTCGACCGCTCGCGGTCACCTGTGGTGGGTCGGGTTGGTTCCCCTGTTCGTCTCGTTCCTCGCCTACACTGGGTCTTGAGGACCGTCCCACCACAGAGCGAGCTATGCCCCAGGGTTACTCCGCAACTGTGTTGCTGCGTAACCCTGGGGGCTCGTCCCGGTTCGCTTCGCTCACCGATGAGGGTTCTGTTCGCTTCGCTCACAGAGAGGGAGGGCACCTGATGGCGTCCGCCATACCGGTGGAGAAACGCACCCGCACGGTGGCGGTGCGCCTCACGCCGGGTGAGGAGTCGGCGTGGATCAGCGCGGCGCTGGCCGCGGGGCGGCGGCAGTTGGGGGCGTGGGTGCGGGAGGTGGCGGTGGCCGGCTACCTGGCCGGGCCGCGCACCGCGAATCCGCGGGAGACCGACCCGGTGGTGGCGGGGTTGCGCGCGGAGCTGGCCCGGTTGGGCAACAACGTGAACCAGATCGCGCACGCGTTGAACACCCCCGGGCACGCCCACGCCGACGCGGCGGTGGAGGCGGCGGAGCCGCACCTGGCGGCGATCACCACGACACTGGCGGAGTTGTACGGGGCGATCGAACGCACCGAAACCAGGGCCCGTTAGTGACCCTGCCCGGTCGTCGTTGCGCGCTGAGACCTGACCGGTTGGCGCGTCACGGGTGAGCGGGATGAGCGTGGTGAGACGAGCTGGGTGTGCGCACCGCGCACTCCGGTGGGTGCACACCGTGCACTCGGGTGGGTGCACAGGTGTCGGTCCGAGAGAGGCGGTGGGTGGGTTGCAGGGTGGACGGTGGTGGTGAGGTGTGATCGCGAAGATCACCCGTGGGGCTGACGCGGGCGGGTTGGCGCGGTATCTGCACGGGCCGGGCACGCACACCGTGCACGAATATCGCAACGATCGGGGTGCGTTGATCGTCGGGGGGAAGGTCATCGCCGGCACCGTCCCGGTGCGCCACGAGGGCGACGGGGCGGGGTGGGCGCGCCAGTTCACCCACGCTCATAAGGCGCGGCCGAAGGTGGTGCGCAACGTGTGGCACTGCTCGCTGCGCTGCGCCCCGGACGATCGCACCCTGTCCGATCGGGAGTGGTCGGGCATCGGCCAGCACCTGGCCGACCGGATGGGGTACGGGGCGCACCCGTGGGTGATGGTCCGCCACGACACCGACCATGTGCATATTGCGGTGTCCCGGGTCAGCTTCGACGGGGCGGTGTGGAAAGGGTCGAATGACCGGCACATCGCGGTGGCCACCATGCGGGAGGTCGGACCACCTGGCAGCTGACCCCGGTGCCGGCGCAGCAACAGGAGCACGGGCTCAAGACCCGGCTGCGCCCCGATGAGGTGCGTAAGTACACCCGCGAACACACGGTGCCGGTGCGCACCGCGCTGGCGGTGACCGTGCACGAAGCCCGGGACCTGGCCCGCGGCAAAGGCACCGACCAGTTCGAGGCGGAACTGGACCGCCTCGGGGTGAGGTGGCGCAAAAACGTGGCCTCCACCGGGCGGATGAACGGCTACAGCTTCCAATCCGCCGGCACCGACGCCACCGGGGCGCCGCTGTGGTTCCCGGCGTCCAAACTCGACCGCGCCCTGTCCTGGGCGCAGTTGTCGACCGAGCTGGACGGCCCGGTGCCGCAGCGGCGGGCGAAGGTCAGCGACCTGACCCCCCGCGGGCGGTTCGAGACCGCCCGCGGCTATGACCGCCGGCGCCTGGCCGAGGGGGAGAAGTCCTTCCCGCATCACCGCTCGTGGCAGCGGGAAACCACCCTGACCACCTACGCCCAGCAGTGGAAGACCATGCCCGAGGTCGACGGGAAACGGGCTGCCGCCAATGCGGCGGAGGAAACCCGCATCCGCGACGCCGCCCGCCAGGCCGCGGAGCAGGAAAAGCACGACACGATGATGCGGATGGTGCGGGCCAGCTTCCCCACCCCGATCCGGGAGATGCTGCGCCTGCAGGCCGAACGGGAAGCCAACCCGCACACCCAGGCGGACCGCGGGGCCGCGGCCCGCCGCGCCCGCGAAGCCGGGCCAACCCGCGACCGGGACCGGGGATACGGACGATGAGCTACCCCCCGTGTCGCTACGCCCGCCGCTGGCCCGAGCTGTAGGCCCAACTGCCCACCGACAACGACCGGCGGATCCTCAGCAGCATCCTGGCCAGCGGCCGGCTCGACGGCCAAGAACCCTCCCGAGCTTTCGTCGCCGCGTTCCTCGACCGCATGCTCGGCCGCATCGCCCGCGAGGAGTTCCTCGCCGGCGACCACCACCTCCCACCCTGCACCCGCACCGACTACCAACCCGCCCCCACTCCGACCAACCCGCCAACACCACCCACTCTTCGGCCGGCGCCGTAACCAACCAGCTCGCAGCGAGCAGGCCGTCAAGCGGGCGGACCGCACCACGGGCGGTGCGTCACCCGCTGCTGCCGCGCCACCGCTACGCGCTGGCTTGCCCCCGATCACGCTCGGATGCGCGTGGGGCGAGACACGCCGGGCGGAGATCCAACAAATAGGCCCACTTGTCGGCAAGAGTGTGCTCATGCCTGCAGGAGGTCCCGGACGACGACGGCGTAAAACAGCGACCCCGTTCGTCGAGATGAAGACTCGCGTACCTGAGGACATCAAGTCTCGGGTAAACGTTGCTGCCGACGCGCTGGGTGTCACCCTCGGTGAGTACATCGGGGTGCTGGTGCAGCGCGACGCACTCGGTGGCGATGGGCGCCCCCTGTGGGCCGACGCGGTGTTCGGCCCGTCCCAACACCCCATCCCAGGGGTGGAGCGGACCAATGCCGCCTAGACCGCACCACCGGAGACAGCCAACCGGCTGACCCCGGACAGCACGAAGCCCCACACCCTGAAGTCGTTTGGCCGCGTCTATGGGTGCAGGGCTTCGTCGAACGAACTGGAGTCGACATTACACCGCCCCCCTGCTGGGGTGGTCACGCAGGACCCGCCGTGTCTTCGGTGCGCCCTCGTGATTGCACCTCACTGATTGCGCGTGGCCGGCGCCGCACCCCGCGGTGACCCCCCCGGTGCGCCACCGCACCGCACCGCACCCCCCACCGTCCAGCACTGAGCGGCGGCAACAGCCCCTGCATCGTGGTGCTGGCGCCGGGTCGCGTCCACCAGGGCGCCATGATGGCTGCGGCCCGTTTCCGGTCCGGCCGCCGTTGCGCCGCCCGGTGGCGCCCGGGGTGTATGCCCGGGTGCCGTGCTGGTGGTCAGCCCAGCGCTGGGAGGCCCACGTCGAGCGGGTCTACAAGCGGCACTACCTACTGGTGCGCCACCGCCTCGTCGCCACGACCGGTGGCGGCATCTCCCTGCGTGCCGTCCTGGCCGTGGCCGCCGCCCACGCCCAGGCCGCCGACTACACCACCGGCCGCAACAGCTGGCCCCTGCTCGGGAAAACCAGTGGTGAGCGCGGCATCACCGCGACCACCGGCCTCGGGGAACGCACCATCACCCGAGCCCGCACCTTCCTGCGCCTCGTCGGGCTCGCCACCGAAGTCCAGCAAGGCCGCCACCGCACCCTCCTGGAACGGCTGGACTCCAACGACCGCGGCGACACATCCCGCGGCTGGACCGCCGTCTACGCCCTGCACCACACCACCACCCACCCTGTGGACAACCCGGTATGCAGCACTGCAGGTCAGACACCAGATGGCACCCCTCCACGTAGTGGTCTTTTTCCCCCCTCAGCGTCAGCTGAGAAAAGGGTTTCCACCAAAACCAACCCGACAAGACCCCCTACGGGGGGCGAGGACGGCGCTCCGCGCCGCGCATCGACCACAAAAGGGTGGCCCGGTGGTGGTGCCGGGCCTACCAGGGCTACCAGTGCCCCGGGAACCGCCCTGATGCTGGCTTGGCGGACCGACCCCGACTGCCCTAGCTGGGCTAAGGCCTACGGCGCCCACCGCTGGGCAGGAGCCCTCACCGCCGTTGCCGAGGCCAGCTGGACCGCTCGTGACCTCACCCAGATGCTGGTTGATCTCACCAACACCGGCCACCACATCCTCACCCGACCCCGCCGACCCATCAGCTACCTCCTCGCCCTGCTCACCAAGATCGACCTCAACGAACCCCCCACCCTCACCCGCGACCTGCACGACACCGCCTACCACGCCGCACGCGCCGAACAGGCCGCACAACGGTCCATCGAACGCGCCGACAACGACCAAGCCCGCCAAGCCGCGATCACCGCACTCACCGGGTCGGGCCGGGCACTCGCCCACCAGGTGCTCGCCACCACCTCACGTGGCGCCGCCGAGCGGCGCGCGATGGGCAGGCGGGCCGACGCACAGGCCCGCGCCGAGTTCGTGCGACGGGCGAAGCGCGGCGGAGGCTGATCCGTTACAGCAACAGGGCCAGGGCAGACGCCGGAACCAGAGAACTGACCGGAGTTGCTAGTTAGCTAGCAAGCTCCCACGTAAGGTAGCTAGGCATGCGACAAGTGATAGCGGTTTACTCCGAAACCGGGGGGGCGACCAAGACGACCACCGCGGTGTCGCTCGCGGTATCTGCAGCCCTGCTCGGTCACACCACCGATCTCATCGACCTAGATCCGCGTGGAGCGGCCACCAAATGGCTTGGCGTCGAACCGTCCGAAGACTGGCAGCACGTCGGCGCCATCCTGGGCAACGCCGACCCGAGTGGCTGGATCAACGACCTGGCATTACCGAGTCCGTGGTCAGAAGTCCCGAATATGCGGGTGGTGCCGTCCTCTCGGTCCCTGTCAAACCGGGAGAAGGCGACCGACGATCACTCCGACGTGCGGCTGCGCCTTGCTCTTGAGGGGACGACGGCAGCCGTGACGATCATCGATCTGCCCAATCGTCAGGGCGGTCCGCTCATCCAGAACGCACTCACAGCGGCGACAAAGGTCGTGTACGCCGCCAAGCTCGACGAGGACGGACTCGACGGCGTTGATGGCGCCGCGGTATCGGTGCGCCGCTACCGGCAGCACCGCAGTCAGATCGGCGCACCAACCGACCTAGCCGACGCCGGAGTGATTGTCGGTGCCGTTCGGGAGACAGTCATGAGCCGCGATGCGCGCCGCGCGCTCAACGAGCTGGATAAGAGCTATGGCGACCTCGTACTACGGCCACTCGTGCCCGAGCGGGTCATCGTTCGGGAAGCCCGCGCCGCTGGGCGCTACTACGGCTTCTTCGGCGCCGGCGCCGTGGTGCACGACGCCTACATGACCATCGCCAGGAAGGTGCTTGACGTATGACCAACAACGACCGCCCCACCCCCCGCAGTCGACCCCGACCTGCAGCCGACGAAACTCTTGACCCTGTAGTAAGTCGGCCGCAACGCGGCATGCCATCCGCAGGCGGGGAGCCCCCAGCCGTTCGCCGCGGTCCTGAGCCGACCGTGCAGCTCAACGTCCGCGTCGCAGCAGACGTCAGCGATCTGATTGACCGGGCAACCCAAAGCACTGGCCGCACCAAGCGTCAACTCATTGAACACGCTGTCCGCGCTACCTATAGCTAGCGAACGAGCTTTCTAGCTAGCTAGCTAGATTCTAACATGGATGCCTGAGCACGGTCTGAACGTTGTCTTATGAAGCCTCACGGTGTGGTAAGACTAGTGGCTGTGCGAGTGCCCGTCGCTGTGTGAGTGCCCGGTCTCTGCGCCCACGAGTTCCGGCACGAGCTCGATGAGGTTCAGCTCCGCCACAGCCCCGCCCTCGACGTGCACGACGGATCCTAACGGGCTGCCGTCGGTCGGGTGCCACAGCTGGTAGTCGCCGGTAGTGAGTTCGGGGTAGACCGCTGTCAGCCGTACCTCTCCGTTGGGGTTGCTGCGCCGGTGCACCCCGGTGTGGGTGAACGGCTTGTCGCTGTCGGAGTAGCCGATCTCGATCTCGCTACCCGCGAAGCTGTCGGGCAGGTAGGCGATCAGCGCACCGATGTCGCCGCCGATGTCCAGGACGAGGAGTCCTTCCTGCACCTGCGCGGTCTCCGTGGCGCCACCTTCTGTTGAGCCAGGCATCTTGTCTGTCCTTTCGGTCGAACGAAACCCGGCCTGCAGGATAGGCGCATCCTGCAGGCCGGGCGGTGAACTGCTCGCGGGAACCGGCCTAGTTCGGTGCGTAGGGCCGCGGCATGGTGGCGAAGCCGCTGCTCGGGGTAGCGATGTAGGGGAAGTTCGGCAGGAAAGCCCCGTTGGAGATGGGCGAGTAGTCGGACACCAGGTTCACGGCGACGTCGGTAACGAATTTGGGCTTGCTCATGTCCGTCAACGGCAGGGTCGCCCCGGCGACGGCCCGTAGTTCGATGGTGGCGACGTCATCGACGGGGCGGCGACCGTTGGGGAAGCCCTGCAGGTCACCTCCGATGACACCGAGGCCGTTCGGGTTCTTCGTTACCGGGATGGCCATGTTCAGCCGCAACAGGTCAGCCTGGATGGGGCCGGTGTTGTTCTGGAACCCGGGGATTACGCCCGCGGGAAGGCCGGTGAGCAGGATCGCCACCAGGTCCTGGCGATTGGGCGCGTTCGCGCCAGTTTGTGCGTTGTAGAAGGCCAGGTTCCGGAACGCCAACGGGTATTCCACCGGTAGCGCGTTAGCGAGCTCCGGGTTCATCACTCGGGGCAAGAACTGGGAGTCGTTCGTCGGGGACTGCGAGTTCCAAAAATCCTTTTGTTTGATGCCGATCAACAGCTCGTTGAACAACGGGTTGGCCAACCGGGAAACCTGCGCAAAAGGACCCATATTGTCCACGGTGGGCACCGAGCCAGGTACACGGATCGTGGACTGTCGGCTGGCGGAGGCATAGACCCCGATCACTGACTCCTGCTTCATGACGTCACCGGGTCCAGGTGTGCTGGCGTTGCTGGTCAGCTGCTTCTTCGGGACCTGGAGGGCGATGGTGAAGACGTTGACCCCCTGGAAGGAGTTGACGCCCGGCGCGGGGAACAAGGGCCCTTGGTGCAGGAACTGCAGCGGTCGCAGGTCGGCCAGGTCGAACACGGCGCCCAAGTCTACGAAGAAGGGGTCGGCCCGCTGCCCGGCGAACACCGTCTCGCCGGAGGTCAGCGTGTTGATCGCGGGGTGCACGTACTGCGTGTAGTTGGGCGTGGAGTGGACGCCGATGTTGCAGGGGGGCACCGGGAGGGCGGCGGCAAGTACCGTCCCCGCCGCCGGACCGCCCTTGACAACCTTCGTCACCGAGTACGTCTGGGTGCGGTTCAGGTTCGTGTACTTGCTGTCGGCCGCGCCGCTCTTGTTCACCACGATCGGTGCGGTGTTGTACATGTACGAATTGGGCGACTTGTACGTCTCGGTGAAGCGGAACTGGTAGATGATGTCCGGCGCCTGGCCGGGCGTGCTTATGAGTGTGTTGTGGATTTTGATCTCATAGAGCACGTCTTTGCCGAACGCGTAGAAGTTCGGGCCGCCGTCGGGGTTCTGGAACGGAATGAAGTTGGCGACGAGGGTGACCTTAGTCTCGTCGTCGGGGCTGACGAAGGCGTAGACGTCGGTGTTGTCGGCGGTGGGGTCTTTGGAGCTTGCTGGTGCTTCGCGGTGCGAAGACATGTGCTACCTCTTCTTCGGAGTGGATCAGGCGCACCGGGCACCAGATCAGCGGGGGTGGGTGAGCCCATCGACGACGACGGGCGCGGGGCAAAAACCAAGATCAGGCGGAGGGAGCCTCGTGCGTCAGGCGCGCGGCGAGCGACTTGTCGGTGAACGTCGAGGACTGCTCACCGTGCATCACGGTGAACTCCCCGCTGCCGGCGTCGCGCAGCAGCAGCACGATCGGGCCGTCGACCGCCTTCGCGGCCGGAGCAGCGGCGGGCGCGGGGGTGGCAGCGACGGCCACCCCGCCAAAGAGCAGCTCGGGAGCGGCCACAGCCGCGCCCACGCCAACTGCCCCGAGTGATGCCTTGCGAAGGAAGTCGCGGCGATTGGTACCAGCCATGTTCATGCCTTTCGATCAATAAATGGAGGACAGCACCCAAATCAACGGGCCGATCCCATGCCATGCACCGGTACCGTTGTACCAACTTTGTAACACGCCGCACCCCCGCGCGCCACCCGTGACCACGGTAATCCCATAATGTGGGACGTGATTTCGTTATCGCCGTCCATTCGCAGTAACGAAATCGAGCGCCATTTGTTGTGGTGTCATCCATTCGAATTTGATCGAATATCGCCACCCAGCGGTGGATGCCGGGTTGGCACTAACGATCAGGCCATGTTTTTCGATCTTGGCAGGCTCAAACCGACGCTGCTTTGGGCGATCATTGGCGCTCGAATTAGTTCGAGCGTGCTTGCAGACGGAGGCCACCGCCACCGCCCCCACACCCCATATGGCCCCTGAGTTAGGCGACCGCACGGCTGCCCCGATTTAGTTGGGGAGTGTGGATCTAGGAGATGCGTGGGGCTGAGGTTGCGCGCTCGGCGACGAGGGCCAACAGCGCACTGACCGGGATGGCCGCATCGGGGGCAGCATCCGCCTGAGCCAGGCGCTCTCCCAGCCACTCCCGCATGAGGGTGGTGACTTTCACCCCGCGTGCGGCAGCTGCGGAGCGCAGAGCGTCGAGGACCGTTTTAGGCAGCCGTATCGTGGTGGTGAGCATGGGTTCGACACCGGGTCCGGGCTCTTCCCAGATCGCCTGCTTGGTGTTGGTGGCCAGATGAGCGTCGCCGTACTCGGCGAGGTCGATCGGCCTGCGGTTGGGGGTCATGGTTGTCATCGTCCCTTCCGGCGAACGCGCGCCGCTCTTTGGTTGTCATCTCGCGGGCGGTGCCGACATGCCACTGTCTATCCAGCGGCCGATGTCGCGATCACCACCAGTGCCCGAACGGCGTCGCTGGGCCGTATTTTCTGTCCTACCCGTCTCGGCCGCGGCGGATAAGCACTGGCCGGATGCTGATGCGTCTTCAACTTCCTAAGAAAACATGCCATGTGGGCTTCACTCGCGTCCTCGGCAATCTCCCGTTACACCAATCAGCGTAACACAATCGTTGCACGGTAGAGGCATGGAGCGGCAACCGTCCATATCTGTCCGTTTGGGGTACACCTCAACCAGGTGTCAGGCATCCGGAGCGAAGTCCGTCAGGGTAGGCAGTGCCGCAGGTTTCCTGACGGGCGCGCGCGGACGGTCAAGAGTTCAATCGGACAGCTCGTCGACCGTCAAACTTTAGGTGCTGCGGTTGCGAGGACGTTCATCGTCCAGACGCAGCGCACCGAGTTGGAGATGGGTGGACCGTCAGTCGACTGTGTCGATGACGGTCCACCTTTCCCCGGACGGGTCCCGCTGGTTAGAGTCGGCAAGTGCCGCTCGCGCAGGTCGGGCCTGCCACATCTCGCCATCGATGATGATGGGTCCGTCTCTGTCTGTCGTCGCCGTACTTTTCTCTACGAGCACAGTGGCGATGACGGCGTTCAGATCGGCTAGTGCCTCGAGGAGCCGCTCGGGCTGGGGAAGATCGTCGAGGGTCTGGCCGATGGCCTCAACGATCTGGGCGGCCTTGTTGAGTTCGAGTTCTGCCTTCACCGTCGCTTCGAACGCGGACTTGGCCTCACGCGCCGCCCGGAGCTCGGTTTCCAGCTCACGGCGCCGCTTGGAGTGCTCGCTTTGCACTTGACGAGCGCGGTGACGCAACTGCCGCTCGGCGCGGTTGCGCCCGAGCTCGTTATCGATGAGGGCATACACCTCAGCGTCGGCCAGCCCAGCGCGGACGTTGGCTGCGCGTTCCTTGAGAGAGAGGTGTCGGTCGGGTTTCGCGTCGATGGGCTGCTTCCCGAGAAGGGCGGCCGCTGCCCGGACAGTGAGGCCATCACGAAGCAGGTCAGGCTGCTCCCGCAGATCTCGGTGAACGGTCCAGGAGGATGCCACTCGCTGCGTGGATGCAACCTTCGCGGCGACCTCGCGGTACACCCGGAACTGCCCTGGGGCGGCGCACAGCGCCTCGGATAGTGCCTCCACGTATTGCGAGGGAATGCCCACGAGAAAGTCACCCAAGGCGAACTTCGGGTCGCGGGCGCCGAGGGTGGACTGCTCGTTGCGGCGGAGAGGGGGCGCGGCGAGTAGCCGCGCCCCCTCCTCCAGCCATGAGTCCCACTCCGGCGGGAGTGGTGTCGGCATGAGGGTTAGGCGCCTTCGGTGTCGGTATCGCCAGTGCGACCCTTGATCGCGGCGACCGCCTTGGTGTCCGCGTACGGGATAGAGGCCACCGCCTGCTTCACCACGCTGTTGAGCTGCTTAGCAACGGGAATCGCCAGCTCAGGTCGACGGTCGGCCACCAGCCCGAGCTGCGCGTCCAGCTTGCGCGCTGCCCGAACGAACGCCGCACCGGCGGGGCCGGTGTAGTACGTCATGATCAACTCGCCGTCGGTGGTAAGGAAGCGTCCGAGCTCAGTGGTTGGCTGCCGCTTACCGGTCTCCTCGTTGAGCTTCGTCCGAGCCACCTTGGCCTCGCACAGCACAAGCCCATGGGTGGCGACGTTCTTCTGCACGAAGCCGCTGATTCCAACATTGGCGAAGCTCCACAGCAATTTTATGAGTTCCCGCTGGGCTGCGCGCTCCTCGTCGCTGCGGGCGAGGGTGTTCACGCCAGGGCCCTGGGGGAGCAGCTCCTGGTACAGCTCGAACTGCGTTGCAGCGCCTGTAGCCAAATCGCGCTTGCTAGTGACGACGTGTCGATCTTGCATGCTCTGCAGTACAGCGAACTGCAGCTGCTTCACGCTCATGCGGACGGTGCCGTCCTCATCTTGGACGCTGTGGCCAGCCTGGATGAGTGCCTCGGCCTTGATCTTGTCGACGAGCTCCTGATCGATGGTGAACTCGACGGCGGGGGAGCTGTCCTCAACCTCAGCGGTGTCGTTGAGGGAGTGGTCGTTCGTGGACATGCTGAACTTCTCTCCGCTCTGCTCAGTACATCCACACGATGTGGACCTGGCGAGAGCAAAGACAACGATGCCTTACCGCTGACCCCGCGTCAAGCACCTGGTTTGTGACTGGTCGCCGCGCGGTGGCTCAGGTGTCATCCCCGTCGGCGTCCGGGTCGGTGATGGGCTCGTCGTCAGCACGGTCGTCGACGTCGACGAGCGGATCGGTCAGTACCTCGCCGTCGGTGGTGTCACCACGAGCAGCTCGTGCGGAGAGCTTGAAGATGGTGCCGTTGATGGCCTCGTAGAAGTCGAAGTTGCGCTCCGCGACCAGATCCACTACCTGAGTCAGGGCAGTGTCGAGGTCGATCTCGGTGTCCGGGCTACCGACCTCACGCACGGTGTAGGTCGGGGAGAAAGGATTGGCGTCTACCAAGATCAGGTATAGCCGCTCAAACTGTTCGTCGCGGCCCGCGGGATCGCTGCGTCCGGTGAACAGGCGTAGTCGATGGTGGGCGTTCACCTCGGTACTGCGACGGGTGGCGGTCTGGTCTGCGGCCGCGCCGATGTCGAGGAAGAACAGGCCGCAGAGCACGGCGTAGGGGAACCGTCGGTGCAATGTGACCGCTTCGATGAGCATATCCGCACGACGGTTGGTGAGGTTCTTCTGGAAATTGTTAGATCGGCTGTCTTTGAAGTTGATGCTTTTCACGCTCAGGCCTAAGAGCAGACCGGACTCCTCGGTAGCCCAGGTGACGTCCACCTTTTTGGCGCCGATACCGCCAGCGAGTCGGCGCTCGGCACCGCTGCCGCCGACCTCGCCGGGCGGTGCAGGGCGCGCCTCAGGCATGCCGCGCTCACGAAGCTCCTCGGCCAGGGCCAGGGCGATCGCTGCGCTCATCTGCTCGCTATAGCGCTTCTTCGTTGCGGCGGCCACCGTGTCGGCGGGTTTCGGTGGAAGCGCCCTCAGGGCCGCATGAAGCAGGTCATCGACCCGGTTGGTGCTCACACCAACAGCCCTCTCGGGGGTAGCTCCGTGATGGGGGCGGACTCGGTCGGCTGCTTGGCGGCCTTGCCGCGCGCGAGCCGGCGCGCGGTAAGAGCCGCATGCGCCTCCTCCAGTGCTCGGACCTCGCCGCGTCGCATGCCCAGCTCGCCGACCAGAAGTATGTCGTCGACCATCCTGGCAGCGTCGACGACCTTGCCGTTGCGCAGCGCGCCGGCGAGTTGGGGCCGCAACGCCAGCAATGCCGGACGGGCGTTGCTCAATAGTGCCGGGGCCGGAACGGGGAGCAGATCGGCCTCCCCTGGCTCGAGCTTGAGCATGCCGCCACCGTAGGAACGACCGACTGTCTCCGCACCCAGCAGCGTCATGGAGTTCAGGGACCCGATCGGCAACAGCTTCGCGCCGAGCGTCTTGACCCCGTGCCGTAGGTACACCCCGTGTACGGAGTTCAAGTGCCGCACCCTGGCCTCGTTGGTGGTGAGGCGGGGTGTGTCAGCGTTCATGTAGGTCAGTAGCAAATCGGCCGGCGGAACCAACGGCACTCGCCACCACGGCTTTCGTTTGCGGCATTTATAGGCCGAGTGCACGGCATCAGCTTCGCCCGCCTCGATGTATGCCCGTGCGGCTGCGGACATCTCAGCCTCCAGGGGAGGGTAGAACAACCAGGTGCGCGAATTGTTCTTACCCAGTTCGGCAAGGGCGGCACCGGTGAACTTCAGGCCCCGCAAGTGCCGGCTGCCCGGCGGAGAAAGCGGTAGCACCTCGTTCGGCTGGAGGCCAAGTTCTCGCACCCTCTCCGGGGACAGTGCAAAGTAATTGTTGTTTCCGGTGACCATGCCGAGGGTTGTCTCACCCCACGTGTGCAGGGTTGTGAAGCTTGGGTGTTCCTGTAGGCGGGTGTAGGCGGTCAAGCCCGCGCGGCTCAGCAGGCCGGTCGTCCACTTGCTCTTGCGATCGAGTGGTCGCCAGGACACCGGCGCGGGGGAGGGACTGTCCGCGGTAGGCAGAATCGTGTGCAGTTGCTGAACGTCCTGTAGCTGGTGCAACTCGCAGTGATCCGTGCCCCCGGCGGCGAGGGCGTCGTCAGCCAGCAGCAGTACGACTTCCTCGCTTACACCAGGAAAGACGCGCTCAGTGAACAGCACCAACTGGACGTGACCAAACTTGGCCATGAGGTACTGCCGTACGGCGGCCGCATAGTTGACCGTTAGAAGTTCCGCTGGCAGAACGAGGCCCAACCGTCCGCCAGGGCGGAGGAACTCCGCGGCATGGACAGTAAATGCCGCCCAGGAGGAGGCCAACCCAGTCACGCCGACCCCGGCAGCAAGCGCGGCTGCGCGTCCGCGCGCTCGGGCCTCACCAGCAAATTCTTGGTAACGCACATACGGGGGGTTGCCGACGACCGCGTCGTAGCTACGATGAGCCGGGACGGCGAAAAAGTCAGCGACCAGTAGCGACATCTCATGGCCCGCGGTGTGCATCGACTGCTGGGCTGCGGCCGCGCTACCCAGGTGTAGCTCGACGCCTGTGAGTTGCGTTGAACTGGCGACCGAGCCGAGATGCTGGAGTCGTGCCCCAGCCGCAAGCAGAAACGCGGCTTCACCGCAGGACGGCTCCAGCACCCGGTCTGTTGCTCCCCTGATCGCCCAGTTGGCAACGTAGAAGCACAGTTCAGGGGGGGTGAAAAACGCGCCTCGCGCCTTGCGCCGCCTCGGGCTGTCGCGGAACGCAGCAGTCATGGGTGCGACGCCGAATCCATAAAGCCATAACCCGATTGCTGTGCTAATCCTGTGCTGATGAGACACCCGGCGGCATCTGAGAGCGACATACCTTTAGCAGCCGCGAGGTTCTCCAACGCTTCAGCGACCGGCACTGGTACCCGCACCATCACCGGTCGCCGTTCACCCCGCCACTGCGGTCGCCGCCGCCGAGTCGCCATGAGCAGATCTTGCAACACGTTTGCTCACAGAGCGACGCGCCGCGCCGGGATCCCGTTGTATCTTCACGCACCGTGCCCGACCCAAGGTATGGAGTGATGTTCCAGAAACGATCGATTCTGCGACGGTCGGCCGCGAGCCCGACGCGCCGGCCTCATTGTATCTACAACCCGTCGCAGAACCTCCATGCGGTGGCCCTTCTTCTGAGATGAGTTGTGCGATGGTGGGCGCCATGGTGAGCACTCATCACAACCTCGTTGGTTTGGCGCGCGTCTCCACCGTCGCCCAGGACGCGCAGTTGCAACGCGATGCGCTCACGGCCGCCGGGGGTGGCCGGATCTTCGAGGAGAAGGTGTCCACCCGTGGCGCCGCACGCCCGGGACTGGCCGCCGCCTTGGACTATCTGCGGCCTGATAACGGTGACGTTCTCGCGGTGTGGAAACTCGACCGGCTCGGGCGTTCCGTCAAGGACGTCTTGACCATCGCTGATGACCTGCACGGGCGGGGCATCGGGGTGCGGATCCTCACCGGCAAGTTGTCGGGCACCTACAGCCCGACTGGGGAAGGGAAGTTCTTCTTCACCATGATGGCCGCGTTCGCCGAGCTCTCTGTTATCTCGACACGCGACATCCTGCACGAACGCACCCTGGCTGGGCTGGCCGCGGCCCGCGCCCAAGGCCGCACCGGGGGACGGCCCACCGTCATGGACTCCGACAAACTCGCCGCAGCGCAAGCCCGGCGCGCCAAAGGTGAGAGCCCAACCCAGATCGCCGCGGCACTGGGCGTCTCCCGGGCTAGCGTCTACCGTCACCTCGCTCGGGCCGAAGGAGCTGCAGGCCCGGACCCCGAATAGGCGATGGCTCTGGCCTCATCCGGTGGTCGACGTTTGTCCGATGCGGCTGGGGATGGCGTACTTGGTCCAGTTGCTGGTGTCGTCGGGTTGGCGCCATTCGACTTCGAGCCAGCCGTCCTTGGCGCTGCTGCGCAGCTGTAGCTCGATACTTGATCCGGAGAGTGGGATAAATTGGGGGAGGTCACGCATCGGCATCGATGAGGAACCTCGACACGGCGTCAGTGGGGTGCGACGAGTTCCCGACAGTGGAGAGAGTTGCGTAGCGTCGGTATGGCATCGAGCTAGAGCCCTTCGACGCCTTCGAGCCCCGGGCCTACACCCCGAGTGCGAGCCCCGGGCCTACACCCCGAGTGCGAGTGTCGCCGACAGCGACGCGGCCACCGACCGACTCGTCGAGTGGCTCTCCACCCAGGCCAAGGACCGCAGCGGCATCTGGCGCGACATCGCCGTCCACCACCGGACCACCGAGATTCCCACCCACTACGCTCCCGTGCTGGCCCTCGCCGACAACCACGCTATCCCCGTCCCGCTGCTCCGCGCCCTGCTCGGCCAGCTCGCCGAAGTCGAGACCGATCCCGCATCCATGGCGCAGTCCCGCCTGGCCCACCTGGACACTTTGGCCCACGGCGGGACGCAACCGACGACCGACACAACGATGGTGCACCAATGACCCCCGCCACCCAGGACCTGCACTCACTGCTGCCCTGGATCACCGGTCAACGCGAAACGATGCTGCACGACTTGGGTGAGTACGTCCGCATCGAAACGCCCAGCGACGACCCGCAGGCGCTGGCCCACGGGCGAGACTGGATCCGCACGTGGATCGGGCAACGGCTCGGCGAACCGGCCAGCGAACGACGGGAGTCCGGCGACGGACCGTACGGCGACACCCTGGTCTTGGACTACCCCGGCACCGGATACGCATCCACGGGCGGCATCGTCACCCTGCTCGCGCACTACGACACGGTATGGCCGCTGGGCACACTGGACAGCATCCCCTTCACCGTCGAAGACGACACCATCCGTGGCCGAGGGGTCTTCGACATGAAAGCCGGCCTCGTGCAAGCCGTGTGGGCCGTCACCGCCCTGCGCCACGACGGCTTGGCCCATCCACCGCTGCGCTGGGTCCTCAACGGTGACGAGGAGCTCGGCAGCCCCTCCTCACGCACGGTCATCGAGGACAGTTGCCGCGACGCCAGCGCGTTCCTCGTCTTCGAAGCCAGCGCCGATGGCGCCGTCAAGACCGCCCGCAAGGGCGTCGGCCTGTTCGACGTCCACCTCACCGGCGTCGAAGCCCACGCCGGTCTCGACCCCACGGGAGGCGCCAGTGCCATCACCGCTCTGGCACACCTCATCGGCGAGCTGGACAGGGCGCAGAATTTGGAGGCGGGAACGAGCATCAATGTCGGCCTCATCGACGGCGGAACCCGGCGCAACGTCGCCGCCGGTGCCGCTCACGCCGGCATCGACGTCCGCGTGAGCGACTCCCAGGAGGCCACCCGGATCGACGACCTCCTGAACCAATGGGCGCCCCCGGATTCGCGAGTGACGGCGAGGGTCACCGGCGGCTGGAACCGCCCCGTGATGACCCGAACACCCCAGATCGCCGCTCTGTACGAGCAAGCCCGCACCATCGCCGTCGAACTCGGGATCGACCTTCATGAAACGTCCGTCGGCGGCGTCAGCGACGGCAACTTCGCCTCCGCATTGGGCGTAGCGGTACTGGATGGCCTCGGTGCCGTGGGCGCCGGTGCGCACGCCCGACATGAACACGCCACCGTCAGCGGAATGCTGCAACGTACGGTCCTCACCGCTGGCCTTCTGCACCGCCTGAGCACCGCGCCGACGTCCGCCCATACCGCGCCATGAACGGGCACATGCAACCGTTGCAGTCAGTCGACCGAACGGGGTGACCGGGGGGCGGGGAGGTTGTGCAGCCGGAGCTGCAACGCGGTCACCAGCCGCTCTTCGGGGTCGTCCAGGTTTAGACCGGTGAGTTTGACGATCCGACCGAGTCGGTAGCGGAGCGTGTTCGGATGTACCTGTACAGCCCGCGCGGCGGACGGGATGTCACCGAAGGCGTCGAAGTAGGCCCGCAGCGATGGGAGCAGGTCTGTCCGGTGTTTTCGGTCGTAGGCCGCGAGCACCAGGGGCGGACCGTCTTGTAGGTGCGCCCGCTCGCCAAGTAGGTCCTGCACTTCGACCAGTACGGCGGTTGCGGCGACATCTCTCCAGCTCGCGGCGACCGGGGCGTCGCCGCCGCGCAGCGTCAATACGCGCAACACGCGTTCGGCGTCCAGACGGGAGTCCGCTGCTTCTGCGGCGCCGGCGACGATCCGACCCACCCCCGCCCGTACGGTGATTGCCAACCGGCGGCTGACCTGAGCGGTGGCGGACTGGGCCAGCGCGACCAGCGTGTCCGGTGCGCCGCCGACCGGATCGTTCAGTCCGGCCAGCAGCACGTACACCCGCGAGCCGATCACCACGGGAAGTGTGCCGTGGTGGTAAGCCGCGCAGTGGACTGACACCAGCTCCAGCACCCGCTGCGGAGTGCCGCGCGCCGCCGGCCCGGCGGCCGCGTCCGGCTCGAACGCGAGTACGGCGGCGCGGGTGGTGGTGCTCACTTCGAATAGATCTGCGGCCGACTCTGTGATCGCCTCGCCGGCCAGTACTTTGCGGATCAGCGCGTCGCGCGCCACCTGATCTTCGGTTATGGCGCTGCGGTGGCGGAGTAGATGCAGCGGTGCGAGTCGTGCCGCTGCGCACAAAGCTTCCTCGGCGTACTCGGGCAAAGGGTCCTTGCCCTCCGCGACCCAAATTGAGCCGAGAATCTCGTCCCCGGCTCGTACCGCGATGGCTATCCGGCGCCGAAGCGTCAACTCCGGGACCGGGTCGACGTGGACGACGTCAGCTTCGCTGTACAGCTGGCGGAAGACACCCCGCTCGGTTAGCAGCTCAGTGATTTCCTTGGGGACGTGCTGGCCGAGGATGGTCAGTCGGCGCGGCTCGTCGACGTCGGTCGTTACCCTGGAGTAGGCCAGCACTCGCGAATGCGGGTCTTCGATGGTGACCGCGCCGCCCACCATGCTCGCTACAGCGTCCGCAAGGACGAACAGGTCGCCAAGCGGCACCGTGCCGACGACGACCGGTTCACCTCGTTGTCCGATGGTCGCAAGCGCGGTCCCCAGCAATGCGGCGATCTGAGTCCAGGACGTCTCCTCTGATATCAAAATGAGTGGGACCCCAGCCGCCTTCGCTTGCTCAGTAAGCCTGGTGACGTTCTGGGTGTGCCTCTTGATAGCCACCCCTGCCGCGGCCGCGCGTCCCGCCGCAGTTATCAGTCGCGTTGTGGCGTCGGCGGTGGGTCGGTGGCCGACGGCGAGGATCAGATCACCCGGCGCGCAGTCCGGTGGTTCGTCGGGATCGGCGATGACGACCGCGGTGACCGCTGGCTGGCGTCTGTTGGATGGAGGTACCACCTCCAATAGATGTAGGCCAGCGACCGCGACGAGGTCTTCGGCGTTCACCTCGGTCAGGTCGGCTAACATTGTCAACGGGCTGTCCGATCTTCGGTGTACGGATTGTAGAGCCAGTTTCCGCTGACGCGAACGATATGGGCATGGCGGCGAGCGCGTCGTCAACCTGTTGACTCGATCTCCCAGTCCAGCCAGTCTTGCGGCTTTCGAGGTGGCCACGCGAGCCGATCCGCTTAAAGGAATCCATGAAAAGGCCTGCGACGCGTCCTGCCCGGCTGCCTCAACCTGGTTTCAGCACTCCAACCCAGGAGTGGCCACGGGCCATGCTTGAAGCAAGCATCGGGAGCCGCTACAAAGGCGTGGACGCCTGGTCGCCGGTCGCGTGCTTTGAGTGTTGCGGTTACCTACTGAACTACGTGACCGTTCTGTGAGCCGAGGCTGAGTCGGTACTTCAGACCTTGTCAAGTCCTCGCAAGCTGAGTTTGAGCAGCTTGGGGTCGGTGGGTTTTGCAAGAGGCTCAACGCCGAAAGCGGCCGCGAACACCTCAGGGTTCTGTGGCGTCCACAGGGAGGCCCCGATCGCGATGACGACACCGATCAGCAGGAAGCTGAACGCGGCGGTGAAGCCATACGTGTCGGCGAGCCAGCCCATGATGAACGGTGCAAGGGCACCGGCGAATTGACCGCCGAAGTTGACCAAGCCGCCGGCCAACCCGGCGACAGACGGCGGGAGCATCCGCAGCGGGAGCCCGAAGATGGGCATGAACGACAGCCACATGAATGCCATGCCGAGGGACTCGTACAGTACAAATTGTCCGGCGGTGTGGGAGTTGATCATCAGCACCAACATGATCCCGGTGCCCACCATGCTCGGTACCACCAACCATCGGTGTCGACCAACGAAGTATCGATCGAACAGTAGCCCACCCACCACGGTGGAAACCGTGGCTACGAGCCATGGAATAGCTGTGTAGACCGCGGTGTGGGCGATGTTCAAACCGCGCGCTTGAAGCAGATAGCTCGGTGCCCAGGAGATAAGACCCCACGAGACGAGATCAAAACCTACGAAGAGGAGCGCAAAGCGGTACAACATGGAGTGGCGTAACAGGTCTGACGTGCGGATGACCGTGGCGGGGGGACGTGCAGCGGACTTAGGTGCCTTGGTCGTGACGGCGCTGGCCTGGGTTCCCACCGGAGCTGGCAAAGCACGCCATGTCACGACGGCCATTATCAGACCGAGCCCAGCTACCACCCAAAAAGTTTGCTTCCACCCGAAGGCAATGAGGACCGGCGCAGCGACCAGCGGTGCGAGCGCGGAACCCAACGGGTTGGAAGCGAGCATCAGACCTGTGGCGGTCATGCGTTGGTGCGGCAGTGTTCGCTCGGAGATGGCCTTCATGCTCGCAGCGGGGAAGGCGCCTTCGGTGACGCCGAACAGCACCCGGACGATGAGGAGCATCCCGAAGGACACCGCGAGGCCTGTCAGCCCGGTGAACGCTGACCAGAGTACGAGGGCGGCAAGCATGGTGCGTTTAGCGCCAAATCGGTCGGCGAGGAAACCGCCGGGCACCTGGCACACCGCGTATGCGATGAAGAAGGCTGTGAGGATCAGGCCACCTTCGGTCTTGTCGAGTCCGAAGTCCTTCTCGATCGAGGGCAACGCCAGAACGATCACGAGCCGATCGATGTAGTCGATCACCCAGGCCACGAACAGCAGCCCGACGGATAGTCGGGCGACCTTCGCGGCCCGACGGGAGTCGACGTCGGTCGCTTCAGGACTTGGTCCGGCTTGAGTGTTTGTTGTGCTCATGCAGGTCCTCCGCGTTTCGTGGCTCGCCTGAGCGGGATTCGCAAACAGTAGGAGTGCTTGGACTCAATAACCATGTGCAGCACTCCAGCTTCGGGGCGCAAAATTTGTGCTGCTGTACGACGCGGCGATGCGGTAGGGCGGAAAGCATAGTCATGAGCAGGCGAGCGGTCAGGATGGAAGAGGCGAACATGGATCAGCGAAGCCAGCAGCGGGAAATTCTTCTGACGGGGGCGCAGGTGGCCGACGGCACCGGCGCAGCGCTGCGGTTGGTGGACGTACTGGTGGCCGACGGGCGCATCGCAGCTGTGGCGGCAGCAGGCTCGGTGCCGACGGAAGGGCGTCTCGTGCGTGACCTGACCGGACTGGTCCTGGCACCGGGTTTCATCGACGTGCACTCCCACGCAGACAATGCCCCACTTCTCGAATCGGACGACACCACCAAAATCCTGCAGGGAGTGACGACCGAGGTAGTGGGAAACTGCGGGTTCAGCCTCGCGCCGCGCCTGCACGCGCAGGCAGAGACATTGTCCACGTTTACCCGGCGCATCTTTCCGCCGCTGGACTGGCAGTGGTCAAGCTTTGCTGATCTGTTCGCGGTCACCGACGCCTGCGGCTACGTGACCAACTACTGTCCGCTCGTCGGCCACGGCACCTTGCGCATCGCCGCACACGGCATGTCTGGGGACCCCGTCGACGCGAACGGCATGGCCGTCATGCGCCGTGAGCTCGAGTCGGGCATGGCCGCGGGCGCCTTCGGACTGTCCAGTGGACTGATCTACCCCCCTGCGGTGTTCTCCGACACCGCTGAGCTCGTCACCCTGGCTGAGGTGTTGGGCGGTAATGGCCTCTACGCCACACATATGCGTGGCGAGGGCGATTCGCTGCTTCCGGCGATCGACGAGGCGCTGCGGGTGGGCGCTGCTGCCGGTCGCACCCACATCTCGCACCTGAAGTCCTCCGGCCAGCAGAACTGGGGAAAGCTGCCAGAGGCGTTGAAGCGTATTCGCGCGGCTCGCGACGGCGGCGCTGTGGTGTTGCAGGACGTCTATCCCTATACCGCGTCCTCGACGATGCTCACCGCCACCCTGCCGCTCGCGTTCCTGGCCGGCAGTGCGGAGGACACCCTGGCACGGTTGGGCAGCGTCGCTGGCCGGGACGAACTGGCGACCGGTATCGAAGGTGGTCTGCCGGGCTGGGAGAACCATGTCGGCGGAGCTGGTTGGGACGGAATACTGGTGTCGACCACCGCCAGCCACGCCGACGAGGGTCAGACGTTGGCGGAGATCGCTTCGGCCCGTGGCGTTGAGCCTGTCGACGCGCTGATCGAGATCCTGCTGCGCGAGCGGCTGCAGGCGTCGATGGTCATTTTCTCCATGCGTGAGGACGACCTGGAAACGGCGCTCGGTGACGAGCACACCATGATCGGCAGCGACGGCCTGCCCCCGGGCACCGGTGGCAAACCGCATCCGCGGTTGTACGGCACCTTTCCTCGGGTCCTGGGGCGATACAGCCGCGAACGCGGACTGTTCAGCGTTGCCGAGGCCGTGCGTCGGATGACGTCGCTACCGGCAGCCGGTTTCGGCATCCCCGAGCGTGGCCTTGTCGCTGAGGGATACGTCGCGGATCTGGTCGCCTTCGATGCGGATGCGGTTACCGATGTTGGCGACTACCGCGATCCTGTGCACTCTCCTGCCGGCATTCCCTTGGTCATGCAGGCCGGGACGATCGTCGTCGATGGCGGAAACTACTGCGGGCCGCGCCGCGGAGCGCGGCTTACGCCGGCATGAGCGCAGACGGCTCCATAAGGCAGATGGCGCGTGAGGTTTACATCGCCGACTCGCAGACTGTTGCACGCCAGGCGAGGAGGGAGTCACGAGAGGCCGCGACTCGTTCGGGGGTACGCATCATCGAACCACGCAGCGAGCGCGACATTCGGCGGATCGCGGAGGTCGGTGAACGGGTGTGGGGTCCCGGCGGCACTTTGGCTCCCAACGAGTTCCGTGCGTTGATCCACGCCGGCGCCCCGGTACACGCGGCCATCGACGAGCAGCAGGTCGGCGAGCCGGTCATCGGCTTCTCACTGGGATTTCTCGGCTGGTCGCCAAAGGTTCACGTCCACTCGCACCAAGCCGGTGTCCTCGCCGCACACCGGCGACGCGGTGTGGGTTACGCGCTGAAGTTGGCTCAGCGCCACACCAGCCTGCAATGCGGGATCACCGACATGCGCTGGACCTTTGATCCATTGATCCGCCGCAACACTGCGTTCAACCTGCACGCGCTCGGTGCCCAGGCAACATCGTTCTACCCAGACTTCTATGGCCAGATGGGCGACGCTATTAATGGCGAGGATGCCTCTGACCGGCTTGAGGCCGTGTGGGACCTGCGGCGCCCGTTGCCCGTTCGCGACCGCGTTAGTCCGTCGCCCTCAGCAACCTCAGCATTGGCCGTGGGGACCCCGGTCCTGCTGTCCGAGCACGAAGGGTGGCCGCAGCTCACCGCCGGTGCCCCGTCGCCGGGGGCGTTGATGGTGGTCCCCGGTGACTACGAGACGCTGCGCAGACAGGACCCACGGCGCAGCGCCGCCTGGCGCGCCGCAAGCCGTGAGGTGCTGGGGCGGGTCTACGGCGCGGGACTGCGCATCGGCGCGGTCGAGGAGGCTGGCTATCGGCTGGTAAAGGATGAGGTCTGAGTGAGACAACCCGATGCGCTGGTGGACTTGCTGGAGGGCCTGCAATCACGACAGCAGGACATGCTCGAGATGTTAGGTAAATTCGTGACCAGTGAGTCGCCATCACGGGATCCCGCGCGACTGGCCGCTACCGCGAACCTGATCGCCGAGCACGGAAAGCGGCTGCTGGGAGTCGAGCCGCAGCGGGGGGGTACAGACGCATCGCCGGTGTTGCGCTGGGACCTTGCTGGGCTGGACAGTCAATCGGGTCCGGTGCTCCTACTGGCTCATCTGGACACCGTGTGGCCGGCCGCAACGATTGACCGCTGGCCCTTCACGGTTGCCGAGGACCACGCCAGTGGGCCTGGAGCCTTCGATATGAAAGCGGGGCTGGTGCAGGCCCTGTTCGCGCTGGCAGCGCTGACTGCTACCGGGCTGCAACGCCCTCCGGTCATTCTGCTGGTGACCTCGGATGAGGAAATTGGTTCACCATCCGGACGGGGGCTGATCGAGGAGGCGGCGCGCGGAGCGGCTGCGGTGCTGGTGCTGGAAGCCTCCGCGGAGGGGCGCCTCAAGGTGGCGCGCAAGGGGGTCGGCAATTACTGGCTACGGGTCACCGGCCGCGCAGCGCATGCCGGCCTGGAGCCGGAGAACGGGATCAACGCGCTGACCGCCGCCGCTCAGCTGGTCCTCGCGGTGGAGGCCATCGCGGATCCGCAGCTGGGCACCACCATCACTCCCACGCTGGCCCAGGCCGGAAGCGCGCAAAATACCGTGCCGGCCGAAGCCTCGATCGCGATCGACGTACGGGCGGTCACGGTGGACGAGCAGCGCAGAGTCGACAACGCGTTACGCGCAATGCAGTCGTCGACCGGTGCATCGGTCAAGGTTGAGGGCGGCACCAACCGGCCACCGCTGGAAGAGGCCGCGGCGCGGGGACTGCTGGAACGGGCGCAACACGCGGCGAAGCGGTGCGGGTTGCCGCCGTTGGGCTGGACGCGGGTCGGCGGCGGATCCGACGGCAACTTCACCGCAGCGCTGGGTGTACCGACCCTGGACGGGCTGGGTGCGGTCGGCGCCGGGGCGCATGCCGAGGGCGAATACGTGCTGGCCAGCGCCATGCCCGCGCGCGCAGCTTTGCTCGCCGGGCTGATCACCGAACTAACGTTACAAGGAGGCAGTACATGAAGCTTGAATCTGTTGAGTTGCTGCGGCTGAAGATGCCGCTGGTCAGTCCATTTCGTACCTCATTCGGGGTGCAGACCGGTCGCGATGTCCTCCTGCTGGTTGCGCACACCGCGGACGACGTCGCCGGCTACGGGGAGTGTGTCGCCCTGGCCGACCCGGTCTACAACGAGGAGTACGTTGACGCGGCGGAACAAGTACTCATCCGCTATCTCATTCCCGCGGTGCTGGCCCGCCCAGATCTCACGGCGGCGCACGTCGCGGGCCTGACCAAGGGCTTCATCGGACATCGGATGGCCAAGGCAGCGCTGGAACTTGCCGTGTTAGATGCCCAGTTGCGGACGGTGAACATGAGTCTGACCGATTACCTCGGCGGTGTTCGAGACGCAGTAGAGGTGGGGGTTTCAGTCGGCATCACGGACACGGTGCAGGAACTGGTGGACACCGTTGACGGCTATCGCTCCGACGGGTACCGAAGAGTCAAATTAAAGATCCAACCGGGATGTGATATTGAGCGAGTGGCCGCGGTCCGCGATGCCTTCGGCGACGATCTAGCGTTACAGGTCGACGGGAACACCGCGTACGGCGCGGCGGACCTGGCGCATCTGGTGCAACTGGACGCCTTCGGGATGCTGCTGATCGAGCAGCCATTCGGGCATGACGCGATCGATCTACATGCCGAACTGGCCCGACGATGCACCACGCCGATCTGCTTGGACGAGTCGCTGACCTCGGCGGCTGCTACCGCGCGTGCCATTGGTGCCCGCGCTTGCAGCGTCGCCAACATCAAGGCGGCCCGCATGGGGGGCTATCTGGAGGCACGCCGCGCGCACGATGTCGCCACCGCGCTGGACACCCCGGTGTGGTGTGGTGGCATGTTGGAGACGGGGCTGGGGCGGGCGGCCAACCTCGCTCTCGCCGCGTTACCGGGCTTCACACTGCCGGGTGACATCTCGGCCTCTAACCGGTACTACGCCGAGGACATCACCGAGCCGTTTGAGCTCGTCGCCGGTCAGATAGCGGTCCCCCAAGGCCCCGGGTTAGGAGTCTCGGTGCGAACCGACGTACTGCGGGAGGTGACCACATCCCGACAGGAGATCAGGGCTTAGAACGACCGGCAACTGATGGTCACTTGAGTCTTCGGGTGGTGGGTCGGGTTGGCCAGCGGTAGCGGGTGCGGGCTTCGTTGATGAGGCGGCGCAGGACGGTGAGGGTGGCCGCGAGGTAGAGGTACAGCTCGGCGACGACGCGGCGTTTCTCGGTGCAGCGGCGGATCTTGCCGTAGCCGTTCATCCAGGAGTGGGTGCGTTCCACGACCCAGCGTTTGCCGGCTTGGATGGGGGCGGGGATGGGTTTGCGGGCGATCTCGTGGACGTAGCCGAGTTCGTCGAGCAGGTCCCGGGTGCCGGTGGAGTCGTAGCCGGCGGTCCAGGTGCACACACGGCCGCTCAGGCAGTGGTCCGATCATGTCCGGGATCTGGCGCATGGTGGGTTCGAACAGGGGTGAGTCGTGCCGGTTGGCGCCGGCGGCGACGAGGGCGAGGGGGATGCCGCACCCGTCGGTGACCACCGAGCGTTTGGTGCCTTGCTTGCCGCGATCGACCGGGGATCGACCCGAAAGTTCCCCTCCGCAGGGCGATTTGGTGATCGACCCGCCTGGTCGAGTGCCGCAAAGCGGCGGTAGACCAAGGTCGGCCGACAACGGTCCAAGAGATGCGATCGGTCGTCGACCGGATGCTCGGGCAGGGTGTGCTCACCCGCGGCCTCGTGCTTAAGTGCTCACGATGTCGGCACACGGCTTTCCATCCGCTCGACGAGGTCGGTCGGGACTTCGGCTGCGTCCGGTGCCTCTTCCGGCAGCCGCTGCTGTCCGGCGCCTGGTGCGACACTCCGCCGAATGAGCCCGCATGGTTCTACCGTCTCGACGAGCTGGTGTACCAGGCGTTGACCGAGAACGTCGTCGTGCCCGCGCTCGCCCTGGCCGAACTCGGGGCCGAGGCTGCCCAGGCGCGGCACGGTTGGTCCTTTGAACTTTGGCGCGGTCCGAACCGACAGCTCGAACTCGACTTCGCTTGCCTAGTCGACGGCCGTCTGTCCGTCGGTGAGGCAAAGGTCAACGGGAAATTCGATGGCAATGCCCCCTCCGCGGTGGCCGAAGTCAGGAAGACTTTGCCTGGAGCCACGCTGCTCGCGGCCGACCATGTGGTGTTCGCGACAACCCATCCACCTCATCGTCGGCCCGTGAGGAACAACGGAACGAGATCCATCGGTAGCGAGTCACCGCGGCAGCGGCCCCCGACGGTTACGCGAGTTGCGTAGCGTCGGTAGCAGGGAGGTTGTCATGCGCCGTTCACCCGTCGCGCTCGCTGTGATGGTTGCGGGCCTCATCGGGGTGGCCGCGTCGTTGACGGCATGCGGGTCCTCGCCGGAGCCCATGGCGACAACACCGATCTACATCACTTCCGTGCCCGTCGGGTCTCTCCAGTCGTCTTCGGTGCCGGTTGCACCCACGTACTCGGTGGCCCGCACGCCTCCACCGCTGACCGGTGTCTGCACTGGGTTCTCTGCCAGCTTGATCAACGGATTCACCGGAGCGCCAACGCCTCAGCTCGCAGCTCAAGCAGCGAGTGCCCATAGGCTCGGTGGCCTACCTCAGCCGAGAAGTCCGTGGACGGTCGTCGCCCAAGACAGACTCGGCACCACCCTGCAGGCCGATAACTCGCAGCTGCACGCGGTGCAGTCGAACAACGCCACCTGGGGCATCGACGGGGGCAAACACTGCTCAGGATAGGAGTCGCACGGGATACGGGCTCATCTACGGCGCGGCTGTTGACCCGTCGCGTCGCCGGTTGGTTCGTCGAGCATGCCGCGCATCGACCGAGGCGTCGGCTTGGGACGCCGGGGTTCGCGGACGCCGGCTGAGCCGGGACCACCTCGCTCGATCCATACCGTGACGGGCGATCCGGAAGGCAGGAGGGCTCCCGGTGGGGGACGTTGGTCGACGACGACGCCATCGGGCCAGCCCAGCGACGCGAGCGGCGGCCCGTCGGGGTCTGGGCCGACTGCGACAAGATGCACGCGATGCAGGGATTCGCGAGCGTCGTCCCAGCGCAGGCCGACGACGTTGGGGACCGCGACGTCGCTGGTCGGTGTGAGGGGATCGGCGGCGGCACCGTAGTGGGCCGGGCGGTCAGGGCGGGCACTCGGCCGACGGCGAGGTCCAGGGCGCTGCACCAGCATGGTCAGCCACGTCGAGATCGGGTTGAGTGCGCGCCGCACCGCCCGCTCGATCGGACCCATCACATTTCCATCGTGTCACCCTGTGGGGGAGGCGACGTACGTCTTGATCGTCGGCAATGGGTGGGGGTCGGGGTGCCGGTTGAGTTCCTCACGGATGCGCAGGCCGCGACGTACGGCTGTTACTCGCAGCCGCCATCACCGGCGGAGTTGGATCGTTCGTTTCTGCTTGATGACAAGGCCCGCGGCCTGATCGAGTCGAAACGACTGCCGCACACGCGGCTTGGTTACGCGCTTCAGCTGTCCACGCTGATGTTTGTGGGCACGTTCCTGGCCGATCCGACGGACGCGCCGACCGAGGTCCTCGACTACCTCGCTGAGCAGCTGGGCATCGCCGATCCCTCGTGTGTGAAGGCGTATCGGGTGCGGGAGATGACCCGGCTCGAGCATGCCCGGGAGATCCGCGAGGCTTACGGGTTCGTCGAATTCGCCGGAATGCAGGACGAGCTGGTGCGGTGGGTGGCCGACCGGGCGTGGACAGGCGGGGACGGCCCGAAGGCGCTGTTCGACGGGGCGGTGACCTGGCTGCGGGAGCGCCGCGTGCTCCTGCCCGGCGTGAGCACCTTGGCCAGGTTGGTGGCCCGGGTGCGCGACGCGGCGATGCAACGGCTGTGGGACACCCTGTCCGGGCTCCTCACCGCCCAGCAGGCCCGGGCGCTGGAGTTCCTGCTGGAGGTACCCGAAGGCGCGCGGACCTCCGATTTGGAGCGGTTGCGCCGCGCGCCGACTCGCGTGTCGGGCAAAGCGATGGTGGCCGCACTGGATCGGGTCAGCGAGATCCGCGGACTCGAGGTGACCCATTGCCCGGAACGGTTGCCCCTAGCGCCAACCTCGCGGTCAGTGTGCACTTTACCGGCTTCACCGGCGAAGCGACTGGCCATCCTGACGCCCAACAGGACAACTACGCCTCCCCCGCGGGAGATGTCGCGGGGAACGACAACCC
>JAABVA010000849.1_pt1 | contig 35249 bp, 47 predicted proteins | sample 5560331 | NCBI WGS metagenome assembly JAABVA01 (sample SAMN12812661, study PRJNA571458) | rock metagenome | isolation source: Antarctica rocks | place: Antarctica: Victoria Land, Mt New Zealand sud | collected 2016-01-07 | reverse complement strand
CCCCAAACCCCCCCCCCCCCCCCCCCTTAGCCTAGTCCACCCCTCCCTCACCCACCATATCCCCATCTCCATCCGCCACCCCCTCATCCCAACTCCTCCACTTCTCCGCCCATCCCTTGACCGCCTCAAAATTCCGACACGTCTTCTCAAATCGCCATCCCGTAACGCCGCCCAGGTCGAAATCGACGGGTTCGAGGTTCGTGTCGGCGGCGCACATGAGCGCCTGGCGGAGGTAGTCGAAGCAGTGGCGGAGGTGGTGGGGGTCCGGGCGGCGGTTGTGGTCGTGGACGTGTTGGAGCTCGGGGAGGGTGCCGGCGAGGGCGGCGTAGTAGCCTACGCGGAGCATGTTCTTTGAGGAGGGGGGGTGTGGGTTAGTTTGGGGTTGGGTAAATAGGGTAGTTGGGGGGGGGGAAGGGGTTTTGGGGTGAGGGGGGGCGTACAACGCAGTGGAGCTCGTGGAAGACGGCGAGGCCGGAGAGTCTGGGGGAGATGGTGGGGTGTTTGACGAAGCCGACGCCTTTGGGGAAGAGGTCATCCCAGGCTTTGTCGGAGTCAGGGGCGGGAGCGTAGGTGAAGGTGCGGTTGTAGATCCAAGGGGCTTTGATGGTGCCGACGGGTTGCAGGAGTTCTAGCGGTTGTAAGTCTTGAGTGTTCGATATGGATTTATTGGGGGATTGAGCGCACCTGCAACGGTTTGTGGGGTATTTGTTTTGCGGAGCCCGGCGTAAAAGCCTATGGTGCCGGAGAGGGTCAAGGTGGTCAGGAGAAGGAGACAGAGATAGGTGGTTGACCAGCCTCTAGGCTTTGAGGGCTGGGGAATAGAGTCGAACGAGTCATTGCTGTTGCTGTCTTTGGAGTTCCGGAGTGGTTCTTTGGCTTCTTCTAAGGTAGGGATTGGGGTGTAGCGTTGGCCTTTCAGGTAAGAGAGAAAGGACTCCATAGTTCTCTATCGTGGGTTTGGAGACATGCTCTGGTTCTTTTCCGTTGCTTCAAGATAGAGCGCAGGGAGGAAATAGAAGAGCTGAGAGGTGACTGTGACCCTGACCTCATGGTACGTACAGTAGTTGAGTGCAAGGTTTCGAGAGACTAGAGGTCGCGATCCATGTCACGCAAGCGGGCTTAAAGCAGCGCGGGGTCAACGAAAGGTATCATTTGGAATTTGTCAGATCGGCAGATGCCTTTCTCCCGAACCACGCCTTGAAGCACGTTTTGGGTCCCAGGCCTTGGCTAACAATCAAGATAAAGTTCGTAGATAGGGCGCCAATGCCTCCATGTCCGTCAGCGAAAGTAAAGCGTTGCAACCGCAAAACTGGTACTCGCATTAGCGTTACTGGGGACTCTTGCAAAACAACCACAATCGTACCATTAGAGGTTGACCAGATCAACATAGACCGAGAGCTCGGATGAAGTGCCCCTCCACGCAGTCACCACATGACTTCTTGGCTGCGGTCACGGTGGATTAATTGATTTGACAGAAGCCGCCTACGTCCGTAGGAAGGCCGAACAATGAAGGATGAACGCTATCGACGAGCAGTAGAGGCATTCCAGATGCCATGTACGAATAGAACACTGGCGCTTGTGCATACTTTGACAGTATTAGGTCACCTCCGAGTTGCTTGCAGGCTATAGTCTCGTTGCTAGCAAAAACCTCGAATCAACGGTCGTTGCTAACGACCACGGTGTACCTCCCATAGGCCATCGAGCATTGCAATCATTCCTTCGCAAACTGAGTCATTCGGCTTTCTCCGATTGATACATGTCTCTTTTCAAACCCATTCGTTACCGACGTATATTCCCAGTCTTCCCATTGACCACGCGTTAAATCAACTGAGCCCCGCAGGACCTTCCAATCGATATCGAGCATTCTAATCCATTCGAAATGAGAGCCAATCTTTACCTTCGAGGATTCCTCGCATTGGCGGTGGTCGCCAATGCCCTCCCTGTCGACAGCAGCAAGAGTAAAACAGATATCTAGCTATATTTGACTGTGATACTGACTTGAGATAGGCTTGAACCAACGTGAGGCTGCGGACGCTGATGACAAGGTCGTCTACACCTGGTCACTCCCTGAGGAGAAATCAAAGCGTGAGGCCGCGGACGCCGACGACAAGGTCGTCTATACCTGGTCACTTCCTGAAGAGAAAACCAAGCGAGAGGCAGCCGACGCCGACGATAAGGTTGTGTACACCTGGTCTCTCCCCGAAGAGAAGGCCAAGCGCGAAGCAGCCGACGCTGACGACAAAGTCGTCTACACCTGGTCCCTCCCGGAGGAGAAGTCAAAGCGTGAGGCCGCGGACGCCGACGACAAGGTCGTCTACACCTGGTCTCTCCCGGAAGAGAAGGCATAAATGGTGGTGAAATAGTGGCCAGGGCCAGCACATGTTCATACCGCACTGTCGTCCTGGTAACACTAGAGAGTGGGCGGATAGTAAGTGAACGGGGATTAGAGAAGATGGTGATTTGGAAACTACTTTCAGTTAACGGTTCCTGCAAGCGTACTGTTCTTGAATCTTCGTCTGTCGGCAACACTTGTCCTAGAAGTAAATAACGTAGAAGCAATCGAGACCGAGAAAACCACAAATGAGTAACAGAAACGCTGATATACTTGAGGCTTGAAGACTATGACGGACCAGTCAGCCTACTCTCTGTTCCACATGTATGAAAGCCGAAGACACTGCCTTTCCGGCTACTGAGGAGAAACAACGCCAAGTTAGAAGATGCTGACATAACGACTCGACGTTTCCCACTGCAGAGGTTCAGATGAGGTACAATAGCGATCAACCCCAGCCCTTTGCGAGGAAGTCGCCTTGCGCTGGTTTTTAAAAGCTGGCAATAGTTGCATGCTCGGGCAATCTTCCGAGTTTCTGCTTGCAAATGACCAGAAGGACCCTCTCGCCGTTTTCTAATAGTATTCACCAGAGGTGGCAGAATTAGTGTTACAATATTCTCGCTTTTCTTACTCCAGCCTCATTAGAAGAAAGCTGGGTTTTGCTTGCGGTTACTACGTCCCTTGGATTCGTAGGGTCTTTAATTTACCTTGAGACCTCGACTGCTGAATTGACGAACAGTTCCATTCGATGCAGCTGAGAGCCACCAATCGAGAATACCAATGGCAACCTCCCTATCCTCCGTCACCGCACAAAGTTGACGGTCTTTCCACCTTTCACAACGACCACCCTCTTCCATTCCTTGCCCTTCGATGTCCACTTTCTTCCCTCATCTGTTTTCTCAATTTGCGCCAGCACCCAGCCCTGTAGCGCTACTTCCTTGCCCTTCTCTGTCATTTCGTGGGGGGGGTTCGGGATTTGGATTGCAAACCGCCACTTACCATTTTCCTGAACCGCACATATCTGATTACTCTGTTTGAGTTTGGCAAGGCTGCCATCAGGGACGGGGAATGGCTCGTCAAATATGCTTGAGTTTGAATGACCGAGATGACTGTTGATTAGCTCCCAGCACTCCTCGCTGAAGGCAGGGACTACTGGAGCCATCATGCGTAGAAGAACGCTCGTCGCATGATACCGGACTGTGTGACTAATATCTGACGCAGCAGATATAGCGTTTGTGACCTTGATTAGGTCTGAAATGACAGTATTGAGGGAGAATGTGTCAGACAGGGACGAGTTGACAGAAATGACAATGTCCTGTACTTGGGCCCATAACTGCTTCTCTGATGCAGTTTTTGGGTTCTGAAGGCTGTTGAGATATAAGGGAGAAATCTCGGCAGACCCGATTTCCGAGAAGTAATGGACCAGACGCCAGACTCTGCCGAACCAACGTTGGATTCCAATGATGCGCTCCTCTTCCCATTCGAGGATTTCAGTCACCGGAGCTTGGAACAGGATATGGGCTCTTGTTGTGTCAGCGCCGTATTTCCTGATGCATTCCATCGGGTCGACTCCATTGTATTTGCTTTTGCTCATCTTCTCCCAGCTTACGTTGGGCGTCTGGCCGGTCAGGATGATTTTAGGACTCGATCGGTCACTAGTATCGACTTCTTCTGGCTTCAGGAATCGCCCACTACCGGGGTCTGAATAGGTTTTGCCATGTACCATCCCCTGATTGATGACTTTTCTGAACGGCTCCCCTCTGTTACCGTGACCCCCACCGGACGGCCACAGGGATGTGGTGGCAAGGAATTTTGCAATAAAGCGGGCATACAAAAGGTGAAGTACGGCATGTTCTACACCACCAATATATATGTCCACAGGCAGACTTACTTCTGCCACTTCAGCGGAAAACGGTTCGATTGCGTTGTAAGGATCTGCGAAGCGCATGAAATACCATGAAGAATCCATGAAGGTATCCATGGTATCTGTGTCACGCTTAGCACTGCCACCACAACGGGGACATGTCGTATAGACCCAATCTTCTGCAATCTCAAGCGGATTCCCTCTCTTGCCTCTGAACCAACTTTCGGGAAGTCTGGGTAGTTCAACAGGTAGCTCTTCTGAAGGCACAGGTACAGCACCACATTCTTGACAATGAATGATTGGAATTGGAGCACCCCAGTATCTCTGACGACTAATCAACCAGTCTCGTAGTCTCCAAGTCTCAGCATTTTGAGCGAAACCACCGGCGTCCGCTAGATCATCGACGATCTTTGTTGAAGCCTCCGCAGATTTCAAGCCAGCCATACTACCGCACAACGGTGTAAGAATGCCAGGTTGTTCATAGGCTTCGGTAAGAACCTCGTTACCGGTAATTGTTTCGCCCGCGTTGCTGTCAGGAGGAGCAATGACCCGGCGGATTGGCTCATTGTCATTGTGCTTGATCCAAAAGACGAAGTCACGGGAGTCATGTCCCGGAACACCCATGACCGCTCCCTCTCCGTAGCTCTCCAAGACGTATGGTGCGACATAAACGGGTAGAGGCCATTCGGAGTACTTAGGACTATTTTCGAGCGCTGATAACGGGTTCCGGCCTGAAACATTGGGCAAGAGATACCCGGATTTGGAGCCGTCCCGGAGTGAAGGCACAGATCTTATGAACTCCTGAAGATTCGGATTGTCGACCGCCAATTCTTCGACAATAGGATGAGATATCGATAGCGCAATATACTGTACCCCGTGTAAAGTATCAGGCCTTGTGGTAAAGACCTCGACTGGTCTTTCTTTTTTTATTGTTATCATATTTCCCTCTTTCGCTCTTTGAAAGGATTTCAATTCCACTAAGAATTTGATTTTCGCTCCCCTGGATTTACCCAACCAGTTTCGCTGCATCGATAGTACCCTCTCAGGCCATCGACTATCTCGTGCGAGAACATCCAAATCGTCATACAAAGCTTCTTTGAAACTGGTGATTCGAAGGAACCATTGCCTAAGATTTCTCTTTTCTACTTTTGCGCCAGATCTCCAAGAGCAGCCCTTTGCGTCAACCTATTATCTGTTATTGTGAAATTTATTATCGTTCACAGCGTCGGCTCACCTGCTCATTTGCAAGCACAGTCTTGTCTATTGGGTCGTAGTTGACAAGAGCTTCAGCTTGGTAGGCAAACCCACGTTGATGCAACATCAAGAAGAGACGCTGGGTGTGCTTGTAGAATCCCGGATCGCAGGTCATGAATTCCTAGGTGAACGACAACAGTTTAGTTTATCAACTTTTTGAAGTGGTCACTGTGGCCCAAAATTGATTGGGCAAATCAAGAGATACGTACTCTACTCCAATCAAAGCTTCCACCCATAGCTTGCAATTGACTCTTCATGTTTCCAATGTTTTGTTTTGTCCATTCTGCTGGATCCACTCCTCGTTCGATCGCTGCGTTTTCAGCTGGTAGACCAAATGCATCCCATCCCATGGGATGCAGAACATTGTGACCTTGCATGCGCTTGAACCGGGCGAGAACATCAGAGATTGTGTAGACTCTAAGGTGACCTATATGCAGAGTGCCCGAAGGGTACGGAAACATAGGAAGTACATATGAGCGAGGTGCCCCCTCCTTGGTCCCAATATCGCCCTCTGTAGTCTTTACCCACTGCTGATGCCATTTCGCCTCGATGGACTGGATGTCGAGGCGTGGAACAGAGCTTGTGGAGGCGGCTCGATTGTAAAAACCGCAACGGCGGAGGATAGCAGACGTGCCTAACGGGCTCAATGGTATCGCGAGGTATCGATGCGTCATCAGCCTCAAACCGCGTCTGTCCAGGAAGAATGTCATTACTCGCAACCTCTTCTAACTAATTAGAGACTAGCATGGTCCTCCGAATCCTCACGCGACACAATCCAGTCATATTTACTGTCTACACATCACAGCGTCCAGCATCAACATGAGTATGGATGGACATCAGCAACCTAAATTGGCATCCGAAATGGAAGTAGCTCAGACCCCCAGCTTGGAACAGTCACAGCGGGAGCCTGATCTCCAATCGTATCCAGGGCTACATCAAGAACCCATTGCTGAGTCAAATGCGGAGGTAGTAGTGGATCATGAAAGCAAGCCTAATGAGAACAACAGCACAGAGCTCAAAGCCCTCAAGCAGCAAAAGCCGAAGCTAAAGAAGCCTCACCAGACAGAGGAGACAGTGAATAACATGAAGTTCAAGGTCCAAGGAACCATCGAATACTTGCGAGCCAAAGGCATATATCATACTAAACAAGACGTCTTCGAACACTTCGGTGTAGCACGTACTCGAGGTTACGAAATGCTCGGCAATCGAGATCGTCGTAAACGCAAGCCAGGCGACCCAGAAACTCGAGGTCGTCCTACCAAGCTATCCAAAGAATCCGTAAACCGCATGGACGAAATACTGCAGGCCTGGGGCATTGAGGGAAGAGCTATGACTTGGAAAGGGCTTGCAGTTGAAGCTGAGGTTCCAAATGTTTCATGGCGAACCATTCAGCGGACAATGCAGAAGAGGGGATATCGGAAGTGCAAAGCTTGCAGCAAGACATATGCGGCTCCTGACATGGCAGACGTTTCACCAAACTCGGTCTCCAACCAGGAAATTACTTATATGCTTGAGGATGGGCCCGTTCCGTACTCGGAAAATTTACAATTTGGTCCGGGGCCTCAGCATACACTTAATATCATACGGAAACCAGGGGAGCATCATTGTGGGAACTGCAACCAGCAACAAGATCAGGCCTCTGCTCCCATACAGGCTCTTCCTCTCTCGTGAATTGGGAATACTGCAGGGTGTTTACCTCAGGAACTTATGCTTACAGACAAGGACAAACACCGTTCCAATCCCAACGGAAACTAGAACGCTCCATATACCTCATGTCTCGTTTAGTTAATAGCAGGTGAACACAACGGAAAGATATCAAAGTCCAGAGTAAATGCTCTTTCTGGCCCTACCTGCTACATTTGCAGTAGGCTACTGAAACGAGTCAGTTAACATCAGTAGGGAGCCTTAACGTATTTACATTAGCAGATCAACGAGGCTAACAGTGATTTGGGGCAGAATGTCTTGGTATTATCATAAATGGTCAATTGTACATAGCAAGCATACTCAACTGGCACAACGGCGCTACTGGATTGAGAATCGAGGCTAGGGGTTACAAAGATGGGGATCCATTGAGCGTCACGTCCAACTAGTATGGACCAGAAGTCTGAACGTCTGTAACGGCATGATGTGTCTGGGACTATTCCGTACATATCAGCAAGCTCGAACTTTATGGGCCTATTCCCTAAAAACCATATACTGTCAAGTCCAAATCATCTTCTGCTAGTGAAATTCAATTCATCGATTATGTGTCTACGCCAGCTTCAAGCCCCAGGAAGCTGAGCATCTAGAGATACTGCATGTGCGTCAATGACCCTGCATCTTGCTCTGCCTTCGTCGAACCCACCAAACCTTGTAATACCTTACACTTAGTCCGCCCCGGGGTTCCAATAAGGTCTGGGTTATCTTTTTGGGCCATGCGAGAAATATCTCTCAGCAGACCCAGTATCATAGTGAATTGATGGGACAAGCTGCGCTGATTGGGCCAAAGTTCGTCTCTGGTGCAGTCGGAATTATCGTTGCGTCCCCCGGATTTGCTCGCAGCTTACGTAGCAGTGTGTTGCTGCGTTATGACTTCATGGAACAATCAGAAGATAGCTTCAGTCTGTGCTCTGTCGTCGAGTCTCGATATTAGGTCGAGAAGCTGGATAACAGTGCTGAATATTTTCCTTGACTGCATATGTCCATTGGTTTCTCTTATTCAGAACATAGTAGAAGCAAAAACCTTAGCCCCCTTGTACACCTGAGCTGTCCTGGGTTGCAGACCTGCAACGGCTTTGACATCTCAATCACCAAGCATTTCTTTTCTAGGCAAACGCTATCAGACTGACGACACGGTCAAGATATCTCCCATCTTTTCCTCTCGTGGTGATGTTCTCTACTTCGTCTTCGCCTACCGATAGGTGAATGGCTCCTTTCTGTACGCGGCCTTGGATATCGATCATCATCCCTTCGCCTCTCACGGCTTCTTGATTGTGACCTGTCTTGCAAATGTCTGTCTCTAGACCTTGATCTATGTCGCCGATGACTCCTAACCTCGTCCCTCTCATTGTGTCGGTGTCGGTAAAGTCTGCCCTTGTCCCGGCTCCTGCTACGTCTCTTATGCCCCCTTTCTCTGTCACGACTCCTACTTCTTTTTCTTCTCTTTTCCAGTTTGTTCACTTTCATATCACCTCCTTCAAGGCCTCCCTTATTACCTATGTGACCTATCATTGTATCCCGTACCTCATCCTGTCCAGCTAGTGGTAGATTACCAACAAATCCACCAAAGCCTACACCTCGACCCCCTTCTTGTTCAACGTCCCCCGCTTCCTTTATAGCCTTCTCGACTTCTTTAGGCCCAGCGACTTCGGTGTTCCTTATACGTGGCTCGACCGGAAACCCCAGTGCTGCGCTGAGCGCATCCTGCTCCGCCTCTTTGATTCTTCGTATTTCTTCGGCGCGGGCGTTTGCTGCATCAGTGGCGGCTTGTGAATCGTCTCCTTTGGCATACCACGACAGATCTTTGTTCTTCTGCCAGCGGCCAACAGCTGCGAATAGAAGGAAGGATTAGCTTTACAATCTCGCTTGCAGATTTCAAGCTTATTTGATGAGTGCTTACGGGCCATTAGAGAATGCCCTAGGTAGTTCTCTCGGTGCTGGTCATCTTTGACATCTTCCCATCTGAAAGAATCTCGGCCACCGCTGCGTACATGTTAAACGAACATTCAGACACAAATATGCGCTGCACCATACCGGCTACCCTCTTTCCGAACCCCTGCTACCAGGTCCATAGTTGACGGTCACTGTACCCGCCGCTGTCCTAGATAGTTATGGATTGGACGAGTAGGGTAAACAAATTCAAAGTTTCGAAAGAGAAATAATGAATGTAAATTGTGAAGGTAGCTGTCGAACCTGTAGGGCTGTCATAGAAAATTTAAATAGGCTTAGCGTCTACAGTGAACTCAAGGGCGCTGCTATCTGGAATGGCAATATTGGAGGGTAAGGTGTGATCAGAATGCCACGAATGCCGTCTAAATCTAAGAGGTGTGTAAGCTCCGTATCCCCCATCTATGATACACCCACGATAGTCTCCGTCTTAATAAATCAAGACCGTGAGATCACAGCCCCATTATCTGTCTCGTGACATGGATTTTGGAAATGATGATGGCTGGAAAAAACTAGTGTCGCCTGTGATACAGTCATGATCGTTAATTTTCAATTCTCGTGATTCTTATTGAAGCCGTACAAAGCTCAGCTAAATATGCGTGGAATGCTTCGGAACAGATAGCACGTAGAGGCGGATACTACCTCAAGATGCAAGTACGGCCTCTCGTAAGGGCGGCTCCGTCTGGTTCTCATACTCAATCTCCATCCGGGGTCCTTTTGTCTTGAGATTCGGAGTTGAGGCACTTCCACGCTTCCTCTTCGCACCAGCAGCAACTATTCTTGGCGCAGACACGTCGCCGTCACTCTCCCCATCACTAACATCGCTGTCGTCCTCTTCTCCATCGTCTGTCCCTGCCTCCTCTGCACTAACCCCCCCTAACCACTCCTCCAGGTCCCCCATATCATCATCTTCGTCACCTTCCACATCACTGACATATTCAACATTTCCGGATCGTTCCTCTTCCATCTCGAATTCTTCCACTACATCTTCTTCATCTTCGATTCCCTCGTCCAGATCTTCGTCCCTCTGGCCCTCTCCTCCCCTCTCCAGCCCCTTCAGTACCTTCTTCCAAACTTCTTCTTCCACGTTCAATGGTCTGTCCCCATAAGCACCACTCCTCAATCGCTCTATCAACTCCCGTTCTATTGCGCGTTCAACCTTGGCCGCGGCCTCGGCCTTTCTCTCCCTTGTGTCCTCCCTTCTTCTAACCTTCGGTGCCAATTTGGGTACTAGCTTCTCTCCTAATCTTTCTTCTTCCCTCGCTAGTCTTCTCGTCCTGATGGCGACTTGCGTAAGCCTCGTAAGCCTTTGTTTACACTTGTGAATGGGGAATTTCGGCCAGTAAATCAATCGCTCATCGATTTGTTGAAGGGCTTTAGCGTAGTTCTGTGATAATTTGATGCGCTCCCACAATTTCGAGGGCATATGTGCTCGCTCGATAGTTTTCATGTAGAGGTAGAGAATCCCGGTTTCGGGATTGGAGCGGATGGTGGCATAGCGAGAGTTGGCGAGGGGGCATGATTGACGGTTACAGAGACCGGTGACGTTGTGTTCGTTACGGCAGAAATTCTGTTGTTTTGGAGTCCTGAATTGTTGCGGGTCAGTGAAAGCTCCTGGGCCTTGGGGTATTGGCCCTACTTGAGCTTGAATGAGCAGAATTGCTGATTGATAACCTGCCACACGATTTCATCCGACGCCATATTGCTTGTATGTTACAGCAGGGTCTCAACGATACTAGTAGAGTGTGAGGTGTGAAAGATCGTTTGTCAATTTCAGTCCAAGCCCGACAAGCTTTTTTCTTAATCTTATCGCTTGACTGTTAAACGCCAGGGCAAATAGACGCATTTGGCGCGAGGTGGCCATTTAAAGAACTGCGTTAAGCTGTATATTACCTACCTACCTTAGCAATGACAAGCAGGTCCTACCTCGTCCAGACATACCGTGCAGTGACTATGTTGTGCAAGAGCTTTATACACATATCAATACCAGCACACAATGGCTACAGAATCTGTCGGTTCATGTAGAACGAATCGTCAGAACAGTTGCATTTCTCTACAATTTCTCATGGCGATCAGCTTCATGTCCCGGTATTCTTTTCCAACAGACGTCCGCTCTCAGTGCAGATTTTTTAAAGTGTTAAGAAGACCACTCGTTATGCTTCTAGCGGAATGCCCCGGAAAAGTTCAAGCGCTCGATTACATTATATTTATTTGCTTTCACTTCTCTTATCCCTCCTACACATTTAACGCTCTTTCTACTTTCTACCCATTTATCTCTCAGGCACTTCCATCATGTTGTAATACACAGCAGGGGTTTGTTGGATTGACGTTTGATTTGCTACGAGATAGAGTAAACCCACCATGGATCTACAAGACGTATCGAACGACAAATACTTTGTCGAGAAGCTAGAGATGCAGAAACTTGGCCTTCGAGTGGATGGCAAAAGCGAAGGCCTAATCCCAAGGGATAGAGCATCTCGTGCCAAGCTGATTAAGGAGCAAGAAGCAAGAATCAAGTCTGGTGTTGAGACGCACAACTCATTTCCTGGCTCATTGTTTCTCCTACCACAGTATGCGCCATCTATTGCACCATTAGGGGGCCTGAAGAAAGTGCTTATCAAAGACCTGCGGCTGGAAACACATCATCGGGGCCTATATATCATGCTTCGGGTAGTCACACGTCCGTTCAAGAAGATCGACCTTGTGACGGTAGTGGAGGATGAAACAAAGGATGTGGTATTGTTGCAACTCTATCACCAAGAATACGAGAATCTTCCATTTGCATTCGACATTGCTAGGACGAGGAGTGTCTGCATTGTCAAAGAGCCGTACTTCAAGATCGCGAACACGGGAATTTATACTCTACGGGTCGATCACGTTAGCGACCTGATATGGCTTTCAGAATTTGACGAACGACTACCAAAATGCTGGTGCCTGCAATTCACAGAGCTGGACAAGACCGCAAATGACTGGAAGATGGAAGGGGATGCTGACTTTACATCGGAACAATATCATGGCACAGTCGAGAAGTAGTTTTTGCAAGCTTGCCGTAACCTCATAACGTGCTAATATTGAAATAGATATACCAAAGCTCTCCGATGCCCTCCTGCTGCCGAGGAAATCCAAATCATCAAAACAAATCGATCCTTAGCATACCTGAAGCTCCAGAGGTACGACGAAGCTTTGCTGGATTTTACATGTTTTCCACCTAGTGAAGTGTCTGAAAAGGGTCTTTTCAGGGCAGCGTTAGCTTACTACGGACTGGGGAAATTTCAAGATTGTCACGCATACCTCAAGCTCCTTTTGCAAAAGTATCCAGCCAACGAAAGCGCTAAGGAAGAATTTGCTCGGGCTCAAGCTAGGTTAAGAGAGCAGAGCTGCGGCGAATACGAATGGAAGATCATGTATGAAGCGACAAAAATGCTGCCATTGTTTCTCGACAACGCGACATACCTCGGTTCTGTGGAGATCAAATCTACAAAAGGCATGGGTAGAGGACTATTCACCACCAAACCGGTTGAGGTGGGGGAGCTTCTTCTATGTGAAAAAGCCTTTGCACACTCCTACGCCTTCACAAATTGGAAAATTTCATTCACATATGGTATTCTCATGGACGCAAACACGGACCGGATGATAGCTGGCACAGAAGCCCACCTGATCAGCACAATTGTGCAGAAACTAGAACAGAACCCTTCGCAAATGCCAGAATTCTTATCCCTGTACCACGGATCTTATGAACCAATGGGGACAAACGAAGTCGATGGAAAATCCATTATTGATACGTGTGTATCTCCTATCGTCAAAGAAATGACGTGCAAGACCTACTAATGATGCTCGTGTCATAGCTTTCTGATTGCACGGATCGTCGCTCTCAATAGCTTTGGCTACCCTCTGACATCCCTCAAAGACCAGTACGATCAGCTGCAGAAGGATAACGAAGGTTCAAGCAAGAGGCACGTATCCTCTGGCATCTGGCTCAACGCCTCCTATATCAACCACAGCTGCTACAGCAACGTTCGGCGCAGCTTTATTGGCGATATGCAAATCGTTCGTGCCACTCGCGACATTCCCGCAGGCGAAGAGTTAACCTTTTGGTACAAACAACCCGAGACCACAGGATACAAGAAACGCCAAGAGAATTTACAGCACTGGGGATTCAAATGCAAATGTGCCATATGTGCCGATGACAAGAAGACCTTAAAACGAAAACTAACAATGAGGGACAACCTAGTTGGAGACTTTAATGCGGCATATTCAGCGCCCAGCGGGCCCAACATAGCAAAAGCGGAGAGAGCCCTAACCGCGCTGGAGAGAACATATAACAAGCCCGCCACAGAAGTGCTCCGCCTAACCTTAGAGCAGCCATACCTCGTGCTCCTAAAACTTTACGCCGCAAGAAACCAAGCAGCTGAAGTCATCTCCTCCGCCCGCAAATTCCTCATTTGCCTAGGCTTCCTTCTCACCGACATCCCAGTATCAGGAGCTCCCACAATTACATGCCTTCCCTTCCACGTGAAGCGATGGGGCCTGATGGTCGACTCAGTCCTCGAGGTGTGGTTGATCTTGTGGACTGCCTACGCGATCGTCGCGCCCGAGCTCGTGGGCATGGCAGAAACGTGTGCGAAGACTGCGTACAAGATTTGCATCGGTGAGGATAGCACTTTCGATCAGGAGGTTGGTGTAGTCGCAAGGGAGTGGATCGGGAAGAAGGTTTGTTATGGGCGGGTTGAGGCTAGTGTTGATCGTTTTGTCTGGCACAGGAGTAAGGTAGCGAATAGCGGCCACGACGCAGACATTCCTATGTAGATCTTCCCCCCAGGCTTCAAAGATTTAGCAACCAGTTCCCCAATCCTTCACAGAAGATATTGAAATTTCGAGTGTCATTATCGTCGTCACCCAAAAACCACTCTAGCCAAGGACTTGGATTCACCCGACAACCTTTTCCACGAATACCCGAAAAATCCAAACGTCCTCCCCATGTTTCCAAAAAAAAAAAAAACACTACGACCAAGCCCTCGAACCCACGCACAACCCGTATCTAAGAATTAACAGAGAAATACCTATCGAACTTTATATCTGCCAAAATCCCGCCACTTATCCCGCCCGTTTGCCCCCCCCGGCGTACCATACGTTTACATAACCTTGCACTGTACCACTATCCACTACTGACTTTTCAACATTCTCTTACTTGTACTTAGTAGTAGTAGTAGTAGTAGTAGTAGTAGTAGTAGTATCTTCTTTCCCCACAATATGAAGGACACGTTCGAAAGCATCGTACTCACGGTGGAGAGACTAGGAAATATTAACTTCTCGTCTACCAAACACGTAGACTGCAGTTTGGGTGCTAGAATAGTATCGGAATGTTTGGGGTAGGAGCGCGGGAAGAGGGGAGTGAGGTTGTAGTTTGAAACTATGTATTGAGACCATTTGAAGCATTCTAGACTGAACAGAGTCGACGATTGGAAGTTCCTTTGTTTTGATAGTGCTTATCTGACTGAAAAGAGCCCCTCAAGCTTCTTACGATTCTCCACTCTAATTAATTCTCTGTTTCATTACTTGAAAGCCTTTCTTCTTGAGGAGCGCAGACGGGAGTAAGCAAAGGGCAGGAAGTCCTGTTATTGCAGTGTCTCCAATCTCCATGGGTCTGTTGAGATGTTGGGGGTGCTAATAAGGCTGTGTCAGTGCTGGTTTGGGGGGGGGAAGATGACGTATGACAGGATTGTTTCTTTGGCGTACTATATATGGCCTTGTGAGTGGGGCTGGAGAAGAGAAGGACGTTGGCGGCATTTGATAGAGAAGGATCGAAAAGTACTGAGCATGCTCGTCGCTATGGGCATGCGACGATGCTCCATCTTAGATGACAGGCAGTGGGATATTTATATTTGGCTTTGATAATGTACGTCTTACAAGGCTTTCTTTTTTCCGAGTTTCATGTTCCCAATTGCCGAAGCATGAACTCGTGTGACGAGATCTCACTGTGCGATGATATACAATGCCAGAGCTGGATTTTCCAATGGTTTCAATGAAGACCTTGACTGGACTCGCTCTGTGTACCACTGAAGCTGAAGAATGGGGTTGTCGCACGGGATTCCCGTTTTCAAGCTCAGTAGAACTGGAGTTTCTTCATGCCTTCACTAAGACACTGTTTGAATACTTCTGATGAAAGTCATTTATGATCTTCAAACAGTCTTTGAACTCATTTTCATCGACATTGTATCAATGTAGATCGACGTCATAGTCTTTTCAATTGACACGATATTGCAGTCGTTTATCTCGTTCGTAGTGTCTGAAGTTCAATATGTTCTTCACTTCTCATTCATCTTCGTCATCTATCACTATAGAATCAGACAACTCATTTCATTGTTCTTCAAGAAAGTCTTTCAAATTCAATTGTAGCAAATTTGAAATGAACTCTGAATGAATCTTCATTGTCGATGACAGTTTCAGTTGATATGCATGTTTGATCTCAGTCAGAATCTTGAAAGATTCTAGCATCTTATCATTCAGCTTCTTTAACGATCTTGCGATCATAATGTTTCTAGAATTCAGAAACATCATGTCATCTATCTTGTAGATCATTTTCTTTCAATGCTTGTCAATCTGTTTCTTCATTGTGACTCTGACTCTTGCTAATGTTTGCTTGATCAACGTTAATGATTATTCCATGTGTTCGAATATATTCTCTGCTTTGTTTGCTTGAATTCTAGCTTGAGTGATCTCATATTCAGTTGAATTCAAATCGAAGCTCATATGAGAATGAAAGTTCTTGTTCAGAAAGAACGCTGATTGTTCAATTGACGACGAAATAGCATTGTTATCGACGAATTCAATCATAGATAGTCAGATGAATCAATCATCTTGTATGTATGAGCAGTAGCTTCGTAAATATTGTTCTAAATTCTGATTCGCTCTTTTCGTTTGATCATTGATCTGTGAGTGATAGTCAATGAATAGTTTCATCTTAATGTTGAGTCTCAGACATAGAGACTTTCAGACAATCGATATGAATTGCAAATCTCTATCAAACACTATTGATCTTGATAGCTCATGAGTTCTGAAGACTCATATCAGCAGCAGCTTTACTGTTTGTTCAGCGAAAGTCTTTTCGTCATCTGATCAACAGAGTATATAGTGACGTTCTTTAGATAATCGATCTATCACTGTCAGAATCACGTTGCTTTCATCACTTTTCAATAAATCGATAATGAAATTCAATGATATATCTTGTCATCATTGTTCAGATATAGACAATGACTTCAATAGTTCATTGATTCAATCTCTTGATGCTTTTGATCTACGACAAACGTAACAGTTTCGAATGTAGCGTTTGATTATCGTTCTCATCTTCGATCAGCAATATGATCGTCTTAACAAGTTTAATGTTCAATTCATGTCAGAATGATCACTGATCGAAAGATCATGTGCTTCTCTTATCAATTGAATGATCATTGACTGAGAGATTCACAATCTATCATTCTTTCAGAGTACTTCGTTCAGTACTCTGCAATTGTCTAAACTCATATCTTGACAAGTTCTTCTATTCTGTTCTATGACTGTTTGAATATTGATACATTGTTGATTCATTTGATTTTCGACTATAATTCGATTCTGAATGAAAATCATCTCTTCGATTGAATTCTCATTAACTTTCGATTTCTGTTTCAAATCTGAGTCAAATATAAGCAAGATCTGAGTCAGATCTTGATCATCTTCTATTGATTGCAGTTCAAATGTGCTTGCTGACAATAGCATCTGATGCTGATATAGCTTTCGATCATCATTTGATTCAACTGACTTGACGTCTGACATTCTGATCAGCGCATCTGCTTTCAGATTCTGCTTTTCTGACTGATATATGATCTTGAAGTTATATTTAAATAACTTCTCAGCTCATTTAGTCTGTCGTCTGATCAGTTTCTTGATGATCATGAAGTATTTTAAATTCAGATGATTGATGAATATCTTGATCGAAATATCAGTATATTTCAATTCAAAGTGTCAATGCTTCAAGCATCAAATAATAGTCAAAAGCTCTTTGTCGTAGATCTCGTAGTTGCATTCTGCAGAGATTATGTTCTTGCTGTAGAAGATCACTGAATGTAGAATGTCTTCATCATCATACTGAGACAATACTTCGTCGTTGACATAGTTCGAGAAGTTTGTTTTCAGAATAGCTTCTCTGATTGAATCGAAATGCTTCAGAACAAGAGCTGTCATCATCTGTTACTTCAGTTTCTCAAAGATTGTCTGACAGATCTCTGTTCATTCAAATGAATGATCTTTTCGAGTCAGCTTTATCATAAATCGAGCGATCTTCAAGAAGTTCTTTATGAATCATCGATAGAAATTGCAGAAGTCAATGAAGATCTGTACATGAGTCAACGATCGAAGCACTTCTCAGCTTCGAATCACATCTACTTTTCGAAAATTCATTCGTAGATCATTGATGAATATCAGTAGTTTTAGAAACGAGATCTTCTGAATCTTGAATTCGCACTTGTCAATGTCTATCTGCAGATCGACTTCACGAAGCTTGTCTAGCATCTTCTTCACATGAGTTCTATGTTTCTTCAAGATTTTACTGTAGATGAGAATGTCATTCAGATAGATCTGACAAAATTTATGCAGACAGTCAAACAACACGTCGTTGATATAGTGCTGAAAGAATGTTGATTCGTTGATTAATTCAAAGAGCATTATTCTATATTTGTAAACATCAAAGAAAGTGATGAATGTGATTAGATTCTCACTTTCAGTGCTCATGTGAAGCTTATTGAACGCGACGATAATGTTAAGTTGAGTCAGATATTTACTGTCTTGAATTCAAGCGAGTACTTCGTCTATCAAGAATATTGAATAACGATTTCTTTTGATCAGAGCATTCAATTTTCAATAATTCACGCAAAAGCGAAGACTATCATCTTTCTTTTCGACGAATAGTATTGACGAAGCGAATGAAGCTTTGCTGAGTGTAATAAACTTCTTCTTCAAGTTCTCTTCTAGATACTTCTTGATCTTCTGCAACTTGTGACTCGACATGAGATACAATCGACTTCTAGAAGATTGACTCTCATCTTCTAATTCAATCTTATGATCATAGAATCGATGCGAGAACAACTGAATTGTCTTTTCTCTATCAAAAACGTTCAGAAAGTCATGATAAACTATCGAAAGCTTCTTCTTCAGTTTCTTTAATAACATGACAGAGATCATTTCATTCAGTTTCGCTGAATCTTTGATTGAGCTAAGCATCTTGTTGATTTCACTAATAATCAATGTAAAGATCTTGACATCGTTCTTCTTGACTAAAGTTTGATAAACAACGATTTCAATCATGACAATATTGACGAGCTCTTTCTTCTTCAATGATTGAATGAATTCATGTTGATCGAGATCAACTTAAGTGCTTTGCTTTCGTATGAGAGCTGATTCAATGAATTGATTCACTGATTTTGAATTTGTAGTTCGCTTTAAGATGATCGTTGACATAGACTTCAAGTTCTTTCGTTTCATTTTGCAGATCTTGCTTGATTCAAGTCTATGAAATGCTGATTGACTGCTTGCTTTCAAAATGATAAGTTTCGAGATTTGAATATTTGATGAAGATATCAATCAATCGTTTGCAGAATCTATCAAAATTTGATTTCTTTTCAATCAAAGATTGTCAATGATTATCTTGTGCTAATCTAGACGAGTTATTAATAGAGACATTATTTCATTCTTATGTTCTTGTATAGTGATTGAAATATACAGAGCATGTGTAATAAATCTTCGATCGAAGATTTCATCATATGAATGAATCGATTTCGATTTGAACAGTGAAATTGACTGAATATCAAAGCGTTCACATAGCTCTGAAACCAATGAATCATCTATGAACGTCATGTCAGTGACTTCGATGTCTATCAGAACGAGAAATCGAAATATCTTTTTTAAACTATTCAAAATGACGTCAACAATAAATGACTTGAAATCAAACGAGTCATCGAGCATACTGATGAAGCAAGATATGAGCATGTCGCTCTCAGTTACTACTTTGACAAGAGCAGATCGTTTTTCGAATTCGCTGCGATTTCATGCATCTGAGCTGATTCAAGACAGTTGCATGCTCTATGTTTTGACTTCTTGCATTTGAAGCAGAGTTCTTTCTTAAACAACTTCTCTCTAGCAAAATCAACGTTTGATATTCTGAGTTTCTTTCATGCAGAAATTGAAGCTGAGATCGCAGTAGTGATCGTCGTCAAGATGCTAGCAGTAAAGCGAGCGACTTGAATAGTTGATGTCTTGAGAATTGATCGAGCATTCAATTTCGTCAATCGAACGTCGACTTGCATGCAGATGTCGACGAATTCGTTCAATTTTATAGTTCGTTCATTGATCGTGACTCGCTGAAGATCTGAGCTAATCTTATGCTGAAGATCATCTAATAAAATTTCGTTATTGTACTTTAGTTTTGCACTAAGTCTCTGAAATTTCATTCAAAATTCATGAAAGAAGATCTTGTTTTGATACAGCTTCAAGAACTGTCGTTGAGTCGTGTGATGTCAATTGAGATTGTCGTACATCTTATTTATGATCGACAGTATCTCTTCTGCTTCAAGAAACGAGTTTGTGATCATGTTTTTCATTCGAGATGCTATGTGTTTGATCATCGTTTCACTGACTCGACTTTTCACATATGCAATCTTCATTTCTTTGATAGAAAAATGATTCTTGTTCATCTTCAGCTTGTTTTGCATTCAAGACAATCAATTATTCACATTTTGTCTCGAATCTTCAAACAGAGACGAATCAGATAGCTTGATCGACTTCGAGAATCAATCTTTCAAAATCAAAGTGCTTAATCGACTTGATGTTGCTTCTAAATGATGTATAATCATGTTCTTTTTCTTCATCTCTTTCTGTAGACACGTTTGAACAGCATTTAACGTTGTCTGCGTAACTTTCAACTTGATGTTGATAGCTTTCAATTCAATGTTGATCTTGTTGACATCATTCAATATCTGAATCATGTCATTGTGAGTCTTGATTTCGATGTCATGCTGTTGACATATGTACTTGATAAAGACAACAAGATCGTCTGTCTCATGAGCGCTTATTCAAGCATTCAGTTCAGTGCTGATGCTGATCTTGATCATTTCATGATTGAAGAACAACGCGTTCGTGTTCTCTTCTTCTGATGCTGTTCAATTCTGTGATAGAAGTGATTCTCTTCTAGCATTTTGAAGTTCATAGTGAGCAATGCTCATTGATTCTGATTCTAATTCTGTGCTTCTAGTCATTGTGTGAGTAGAAAATTGCTGATCGAGATTCAACTGAAATTTCTGATTTCAGTTCTAGAACAACGCATTTATGTTCTTCTGTTCTTCTGTTCTGACAATGAACTCAGTAAAGAGTTAATCTAGAGCAACGCGTTCATGTTCTTCTGTTTTGTTCTAGAAATTTCTTGATTTCTAATGAGTCTTCTGAACTCAATTTTCGAATTTCGATTCTGATTCAAGTTTGAGTGATGTAACTTGTTTTTATATCATCTACATGTCAATAGCAAGATTGATGAGCTTTGAACTAATGTTATGAATCTGCATAGAGCGAATCATATGAGTGTATTCTAACTAGAAGTTCAAAGCTAAAGTAGAAAGAAGATGCAACACGACGTGAGTTTTACTCACGAAGACACGCTAGGTCGCTAGCGTGTCAACAACAGTTCTACTCACAGCTTTATACTAGTTTATGTTAGACTAATCAGACTAATTAGAGGTAACAGAGATGCATGCTTGCAACAACATTCAAACAACACATCATTAATATAGTGCTGAAAAGACGCAGATTTATTAGTCAATTTAAAGAGCATTATTCTATACTTGTAAACGTTGAAGAAAGTAACAAAAGTAGTTAAATTCTTGCTTTCTGAACTCATGTGCAGTTTATTAAACGCGATGATTATATCAAGTCAAGTCAGATACTTACTGTCTTGAATTTAAGCTAGTACTTCGTTTATCAAGAGTATTGAATAATGATCTCTTTTGATCAGAGCATTCAGTTTTCAATAGTTCATGCAAAAGCAAAGACTATCATCTTTCTTTTTGACAAATAGTATCAATGAAGCAAAAGAAATGTTGCGAGCGTGCATTCTGAGTTAGTTTAACATAGATTATGTTAAACTATTATAGACTAGTATAGAACTGATGTTGACACGTTAGTGATCTAGCGTGCCTTCGTGAGTATAAATCTTCGACGTGTTGCATCTTCTTTCTACTTCAGCTTTGAACTTCTAGTTAGAATACACTTATATGATTCGCTCTATGCAAATTCATAACATTAGTTCAAAGCTCATTAATCTTACTATCGACGTGTAAACAATATAAAAACAAGCTACACAACTCAAATCAGAAGTTGAACTCAGAAATTTTAACAGCAGAATCAGAACTCGAGTTCAGAAAGCTCGATAGAAACCAGAAATTTCTAAAGAAGAATCTTGATTCGAAATCAGAAATTTCAATAGAATCAGAATCAAAGAACACGAACGCGTTGCTTTTGATTAACTCTTTATTGAGCTCATCATCAGAAATCAGAAATTTCAGCAGTACTTGAACTCAGAAAGTTCGATAGAGTACTAGTCGTTGCTTGAACTCAGAAAGTTTGATAGAGTAACATTAGAATTTCGATCAGCAATTTTCTACTCATATCATGACTAGAAGCTCAGAATCAGTGAGCATTGCTCGTTATGACTTTCAAAATGCTAGAAGAGAATCACTTCTATCACAGAATCGAACAGCATCAGAAGAAGAAGACACGAATGCATCATCAAATACAGAAGAAAAGAACATGAATGTATTGTTCTTTGATCACGAAATGATCAAGATCAGCATCAACACTGAATTGAATGCTTGAATAAGCACTCATGAAGCAGATGACATCATTGTCTTTATCAAGTATATATGTCAACAGCACGACATCGAAATCAAGATTCACAATAACATGATTCAGATGTTAGAAAATGTCAACGAGATAAACATCACATTGAAGATTACACAGACGCGTCTGCAGAAAGAGAATAGAAACAAGAACGTGATTATACATCATCTAGAAGCTGCATCAAGTCGACAAAGCACTTTAATCTCTGAAGATCATTTCTTGAAATTGATCAAGTTATTGAATTCATTTCTGTTTAAAGATTCAATGCAGAATGTAGACAATTGACTGTCTTGAATGCAAAACAAGCTGAAGACAAATAAAAATCACTTTTCTATCGAAGAGTTGAAGATTGCATACATTGAAAGTTGAGTCAGTGAAGCTGCGATCAAACATATTGCACTTCGAATGAGAAACACGTCTCTGAACTCGTTTCTAGAAGTCGAAGAAGTACTGTCAATCATAAATAAGATGTACGATGATCTTAATCATCATCACACGACTCAACGACAGTATTTGAAGTTGTATCAGAACAAGATCTTCTTTCATGAATTTTGAATGAAATTTCAAAGATTTAGTGCAAAACTAAAATACAATAACGAGACTTTACTAGATAATCTTCAGCATAAGATCAGCTCAGATCTTCAGCGAGCAACGCTCAATGAATGAATCACGAATTTGAACGAGTTTATCGACATTTGCATGCAAGTCAATGTTAGATTGACTGAATTGAATGCTTGATCAGTCATCAAAGCATTAGCTACTCAAGCTGCTTACTCTATTGTCAGCACATCAACTACTTGACTCACGTCATCAGTTTCTTCGTGAAAGAAACTCAGAAGATCGAAGTTCAACTTTATTCAGAAAGAGTTGTTTAAGAAAGAACTTTGCTTCAAATGCAAGAAGTCAAAACATAGAGCATATGACTGTCTTGAGATGATTCAAGTGCATGAGATCGCTGCGAGTTCAAAAAACGATCTGTTCTCGTCAAAGTAATGACTGAAAATGATATACTCATATTTTGTTTCATCAGCATGCCTGATGATTCATTTGATTTCAAGTCATTCACTGTTGATGTCATCTTGAATAGTCTAGAAAAGATATTCAGATCTCTCGCTCTGATAAATACTGAAGTCACTGACATGACTTTCATTGATGAATCTTTGATGTCAGAGCTATGTGAACGCTTTGATATTCAGTCAATATCGCTGTCAAAATTAAAGTCGATTCAATTGTATGATGAAATCTCTGATTGAAAGTCGATTACACATGCTTTGTATACATCAATCATGATACAAGAACACAAGAATGAAATGATATCTTTATTAATAACTTGTTTAAATCAGCACAAGATAATCATTGAAAATCTCTGATTGAAAAGAAATCAAATTTTGATAGATTTTGCAAACGATCAATTAATATCATCGTTGAAGATTTGAACATTGAAATCTGTTGTTTTGAAAGCAAGCAGTCAATCAGCATTTCACAGATCTGAGTCAAGCGAGATCTGCAAAATGAAACAAAAGAACTTGAATTCAATTGTTACATCAACGATCATCTTGAAGAGATTCATGAATCAGAAATCAGTGAATAGATTCATTGAATCTGTTCGATTCATTGAATCTGCTCTCATAGCAAAGCAAAGCACTTAAGTTGATCTCGATCAACTTTGACTCTCTCAGTCAACTGAAGTAAAGAAGATCATCAATATTGTCATGATCGAAGTCGCTGCATATCGAACTTTAGTCAAGAATAAGAAGATCAAGATCTTCACGTTGATCATTAGTGAAATCAATAAAGCGCTTCAAGCTAGCTCAGCTGAATGTTTCACGAAACTGAATGAAATAACATTTGTCATGTCATTAAATGAACTGAAGAAGAAGCTTTCAGTAGTTTATCACGACTTTCTGAACGTTTTTGATAGAGAAAAGACAACGCAGTTGTCTTTGCATCGATTATATGATCATAAGATTGAATTAGAAGATGAAAGTCAATATTCTAGAAGTCGATTGTACTTTATGTCGAGTCACAAGCTGCAGAAGATCAAAGAGTATCTAGAAGAGAATTTGAAGAAGAAGTTCATCACACTCAGCAAAGCTTCTTTTGCTTCGTCAATACTATTTGTTGAAAAGAAAGATGATAGTCTTCGCTTTTGCATGAACTATTAAAAACTGAATGCTCTGATCAAAAGAGATCATTATTCAATACTCTTAATAAACGAAGTACTAGCTTGAATTCAAGACAGTAAGTATCTGACTTGACTCAACATAATTATCACGTTCAATAAACTGCACATGAGTTCAGAAAGCGAGAATTTAACTACTTTTGTTACTTTCTTCAACGTCTACAAGTATAGAGTAATGCTCTTTGAATTAATCAATGAATCTGCGTTCTTTCAGCACTATATCAACGATGTGTTGTTCGAATGTCTGCATAAATTCTGTCAGACATACTTGAATGATATTCTCATCTACAGTAAAACATTGAAAGAACATAGAACTCATGTGAAAGAAGTGCTAAACAAGCTTCGTGAAGTCAATCTACAGATAAACATAGACAAGTGTGAATTCAAGATTCAGAAAATCTCGTTTCTTGAACTACTGATATTCATCAATGATTTACGAATAAACTCTCGAAAAGTAAATGTGATTCGAAACTGAAAAGTGTCGCGATCGTTGACTCATGTGCAGATCTTCATTGACTTCTGCAATTTCTATCGATGATTCATAAAGAACTTCTCAAAGATTATTCGACTCATGATAAAGCTGACTCAAAAAGATCATTTCTTTGAATGAACAGAGATTTGTCAGACAATTTTTGAAGAATTAAAGCAACAGATGATGACAGTCTTCGTTCTGAAGCATTTTGACTTGATCAAAGAAGCTATTCTGAAAACAAACTTCTTGAACTATGTTAATGACGAAGTATTGTCTCAGTATGATGATGAAGACATTCTACATTCAATGATCTTCTATAGCAAGAACATGATTCTTGCAGAATGCAACTACGAGATCTATGACAAAGAACTGCTGATCATTATTCGCTGCTTGAAGCACTGATGCTCTGAATTGAAATGTACAGATATTTTGATCAAGATCTTCATCAATCATCTGAATTTAAAGTACTTCATGATCATCAAAGAACTGACTTGACGACAGATCAGATGAGCTGAGAAGTTATTTGAATATAACTTCAAGATCATATATCAGTCAGAAAAACAGAATCTGAAAGTCAACACGCTAATCAGAATGTTGAACGTCAAGTCGATTGAGACAAACGATGATTGAAAGCTATATCAGCATCAGATGCTATTGCTTGAAGACAAATTTGAACTGCAGTCAATAGAAACTGATCAAGAAGATGATCAGAAAGCTGATCAAGATCTGACTCAGATCTTGCTCAGATTTGACTCAGAATCTGACTCAGATTCGAAACTTGAATCAAAAGCTAATCAAAATTCGATCGAAGAAGTGATTTCTATTCAGAATTAAATTATAGTCGAAAATCAAATGAATCAACTGTGCTTTAATATTCGAATAATCATGAAACAGAACAGAAAAACTTGTCAAGATATTGATTTGAACAACTGCAGAGTACTTGATGAAGTACTCTGAAAAGATGATAAACTATGAGTTTCTCAGTCAATGATCATTCAATTAATAAGAAAAGCACATGATCTTTCGATCAGTGATCATTCTGACATGAATCGAACATTAGACTTGTTGAGACAATCATATTGCTAATCGAAGATGAGAACGACGATCAAACGCTACATTTGAAACTGTTACGTTTATCGTAGGTCAAAAGCATCGAGAGATCAAATCAATAAACTGCTGAAGTCATTGCTCATACTTGAACAACGATGACAAAACATATTCTTGAACTTCATTATCGATCTATCAGAAAGTGATGAAAGCAACGCGATTCTGACAGTCATAGATCGATTGTCTAAGAAACGATACTATATATTGTGTTGATCAGATGACGAAGAAATCTTTGCAGAACAAACAGTTAAGCTACTGTTGATATGAGTCTTCAGAACTCATAAACTATCGAGATCAATAATGTTCGATCGTGATTCTCAATTCATATTGATTGTCTGAAAGTCTTTATGCCTGAGACTCGACATTAAGATGAAACTATTCATTGACTATCATTTGCAGATCGATGATCAAATGAAAAGAGCAAATCAAGATGTGAAATGATATCTACGAAGCTACTGCTCATATATGCAAGATGATTGATTCGTCTGATTATTTATGACTGAATTCGTTGATAACAACGCTATTTCATCGTTAATTGAACAGTCGACGTTCTTTCTGAATAAGAACTTTCACTCTCACATGAGCTTCAATTCAAATTCAACTGAATATAAAATCACTTGAGCAAGAATCGAAGCAGGTAAAGCAGAGAATATATTCGAACACATGAAATAATCACTAACGTTGATCAAACAAGCATTAGCAAGAGTCAGAGTCACAATGAAGAAACAGATTGACAAGCATCGAAAGAAAATGATTTACAAGATAGATGACATGATGTTTCTAGATTCTAGAAACATTACGATCGCAAGATCATCAAAGAAACTAGATGATAAGATGCTAGAATTTTTCAAGATTATAATTGAAGTCAAACATGTGTATCGACTGAAATTGTCATCAACAATGAAGATTCATTCGAAGTTCATCTTGAATCTGCTACGACTGAATTCAAAGAACTCTCTGAAAGAACAACGAAATAAGTCATCTGATTTTATAGTGATGAATAACAAAGATGAATGAAAAGTGAAGAACATACTGAACTTCAGACACTACAGACAACGATTACAATATCGTGTCAATTGAAAAGAATACAACGTCAATCTACATTGATACAACGTCGATGAAAATGAGTTCAAGAAATGTCAGAAGATCGTAAATAACTTTCATGAATGATATTCAAATAAGTCAAGATAGAAATCAAAAGAATGATCAATCGAACTGCAGTAATGAGAACATTGCTAGATGAAGAAAGAAGGTAATGTTGCAAGCGTGCATTCTGAGTTAGTCTAACATAGATCATGTTAAACTATCATAGACTAGTATAGAGCTGATGTTGACACGCTAGTGATCTAGCGTGCCTTCGTGAGTATAAATCTTCGACGTGTTGCATCTTCTTTCTTCTTTAGCTTTGAAAATCTAGTTAAAATACACTCATATGATTCGCTCTATGCAGATTCATAACAAGAAACTTTGCTGAATGTGATGAATTTTTTCTTCAAATTCTCTTCTAGATACTCTTTGATCTTCTGTAACTTGTGACTTAATATAGAGTACAATCAACTTCTAGAAGATTGACTCTTTTCTTCTAATTCAATCTTATGATCATATGATCGATGCAAGAGCAACTGCGTTATCTTTTCTTTATCAAAAACGTTCAGAAAGTCATGATAAATTATTGAAAGTCTCTTCTTCAGTTCATTTAATGACATGACAGAGATCATTTCATTCAGTTTCGCGAAATCTTCAACTGAGCTAAGCGCTTTGTTGATTTCACTAATGATCAAGAAGAAGATCTTGATCTTCTTATTCTTGACTAAAGTTTGATACACAGCGACTTCGATCATGACAATATTGATGAGTTACTTTTTCTCAATTGACTGAAAAAAATGAAGTTGATTGAGATCAACTTAAGTGCTTTGCTTTTATATGAGTACAGATTCAATGAATTGAACAGATTCAATGAACTGATTCACTAGTTTTGAATTCATGAGTCGCTTCAAGATGATTGTTGACGTAATCATTAAGTTCAACTTCTTTCATTTCATTTTACAAATCTTGCTTGATTCAAATCTGTAAAATGCTAATTGACTGCTTATCTTTGAAACAACAGATTTCAATGTTTGAATATTCAATAAGAATATTAATCAATCATTTGCAAAGTTTATCAAAATCTAATTTCTTTTCAATCAAAGATTTTCAATGATTATCTTGTGCTGTTCTAGATGAGTTATCAATAAAGACATCATTTCATTTTTGTGTTCTTGTATCATGATTGATGTATACAGAGCATGTGTAATCGACTTTTGATCAGAAGTTTCATTATATGATCAAATCAACTTTGATTTTGACAGCGATATTGACTGAATATCAAAGCATTCACATAGCTTAAGCATCAAAGATTCATCGATGAAAGTCATATCAGTGACTTTAGTATTTATCAGAGCGAAAGATCTGAATATCTTTTTTAAACTATTCAAGATGATATCAACAATAAATGACTTGAAATTAAATGAATCATCAGACATGCTGATGAAACAGAATATGAGTATATTGTTCTCAGTCACTACTTTGACGAGAGCAGATCATTTTTCAAATTCGCAGCAATCTTGTGCACTTGAGTCGTTTTGAAACAGTCATATACTCTATGTTCTGACTTTTTGCATTTGAAGCAAAGTTCTTTCTTAAACAACTCTTTCTGAATAGAATCGAGATTCAATCTTCTGAATCTTTTTCATGAAGAGATTGATGACGTGAGTCGAGCAGTCGATGTGCTAAAGACAGAGCGAGCAGCTTAAGTCGCTGATGTTTTGATGATTGATCGAGTGTTCAATTCAGTTAATTTAACATCGACTTGCATGCAGATGTCAACAAACTCATTCAAATTCGTGATTCATTCATTGAGCGTTGCTCACTGAAGATTTGAGCTGATCTTATGCTGAAGATCATCTAGTAAAGTCTCATTATTGTATTCTAGTTCTGCACTAAATCTCTGAAATTTCATTCAAAATTTATGAAAGAAGATCTTGTTCTGATACAACTTCAAATACTGTTGTTAAGTCATGTGATAATGATTGAAATTGTCATACATCTTGTTGATAATTGATAGCACTTCTTCGACTTTTAAAAACAAGTTCAACAAGATATTTTGCATGCAAGATGCAATATGTTTGATCGTAGCTTCACTGACTCAACTTTTGATGTATGCAATCTTCAACTCTTCAATAGAAAAATGATTCTTGTTTATCTTCAGCTTGTTTTGCATTCAAGACAGTCAATTGTTTACATTCTGCATTGAATCTTCAAACAGAGATGAATTCAATAACTTGATTAATTTCAAGAAATGATTTTCAGAGATTGAAGTGCTTTGTCGACTTGATGCAGTTTCTAGATGATGTATAATCACGTTCTTGTTTCTCATCTCTTTCTGCAAATGCATCTGCATAATCTTCAACATGATGTTTATCTCGTTGACATCTTCTAACATCTGAATCATATCATTGTGAGTCTCGATTTCAATGTCATGCTGATGAAGCATGTACTTAATAAAGATGATGATGTCGTCTGTTTCGTTAGCTGTTATTCAAGCATTCAACTCTTCATTGATGCTGATCTTGATCATTTCGTAAACAAAAAGCAACGCATTCGTGTTCTTTTCTTCTGTGTTCAACATCGCATTCATGTCTTTCTTTTCTTCTGATGCTGCTCAATTCTGTGATAGAAGTGATTCTTTTCTAACATTCTGAAAGTCATAGCAAGCAATGCTCACTGATTCTGATTCTGTGCTTCTAGTCATTGTATGAGTAGAAAATTGCTGATCGAAATTCTGATGTTACTTTATTGAACTTTCTGAGTTCAAGCAACGACTAGTACTCTATCGAACTTTCTGAGTTCAAGTACTGCTGAAATTTCTGATTTCTGATGACGAGCTCAATAAAGAATTAGTCAAGAACAACGCGTTCGTGTTCTTTGATTCTGATTCTATTGAAATTTCTGATTTCAAATCAAGATTCTTCTTTAGAAATTTCTGATTTTTATTGAGCTTTCTGAGTTCGAGTTCTGATTCTGCTGTCAAAATTTCTGAATTTGACTTCTGATTGAGTTAATTGTGTAGCTTGTTTTTGTATCGTTTACACGTCGATAGCAAGATTAATGAGCTTTGAACTAATGTTATGAATCTGCATAAAGCGAATCATATGAGTGTATTCTAACTAGAAGTTCAAAGCTAAAGAAGAAAGAAGATGAAACACGTCGAGAATCTTATACTCACGAAGGCGCGCTAGGTCACTAGCGTGTCAACATCAGCTCTATACTAGTCTATGATAGTCTAACACGATCTATGTTAGGCTAATTCAAAGTAACGAGACACGCTCGCAACAACTCTCGATTGTCACATTGAGTCATATAAGTCTTTTCATACTTGAAAATCATGACTCGAAGCTTAGCAATGATTCTCTGCATGAACCTCTTTTCATTCATGTTGTAGATATCTTCTATCTCTATTTTATGCTCTTTTTTTAGACTCTGAAAGAGATTGAATCAGTCAGCTAAAATATCGTGATTCTGAGTCATAGCACGCTCTTTGTCAAGCGAAGGAATATATACTGTTTTGATTTGCGAATGACGTTTCAGAAACTTCTGAGACCAATTGACTTCGACTGACTTATCATCATTCTTTTTTATTAGTAGTTCTTTAGTTATTGAACGTACTTGCTTCACACGAGAAGATCAGCCTCAGGCCTGAAGACGTAGAATTCAGTCATGTATAGCTGCTTCTTCTTCGAGGCTAAGTCTTTGAAATTGCTGATTGCGTGCAGCAGCAGTCTTTCGACCATTGATCCGGTTCCAAAGAGTACTACTTGGTATTTCATATTGACGAGCGAGTTTTGCTTGGGAAGGATTTTCGTTGGCTGCTGAAGCCTCGTTCCAACGGGCGTGAGCAAGCGTTATGCGCTCTTTCTGTGAAAGTTCTATATCTTCAGAAGGTATGAAGGATATAGTGGGGGTGGGGGGGGTGGCTGCCATCGTTTTGCTGATAGGTTGAAGAATTACACGTTGGCAGCAATAAAATATGAAATGTGAATTTTCAGCCCTATAGGGCTGTCCCTCTGCTAGGTTTAGCCCAGTGCTAGGTGAACCCTTCTACTTACAATACTCAACCAATCGGCATACAGATGCGCATTACAAAGGTACGAAAACTGGAATGACCTAGAAATATGCATGCTGCAGGTACGCAACAGGGCGAAAGTATCTACGTAGTACTCCGTCATTTCCTCTGGGTTTCCACAACGACTCCGACAAGTCCGATGCAAGCGCAAAGGAAAGAACATCGTACCGAGTACCAGAAAACGATCTTTGGACAATCGCTACGGTTATTCTTGCCGCCCAACCGCAGCTTCTGTGTTGCCCTCGCATCCTTCCGACCCTTTTCCTCACCAAAACCGAGGATAGCCGTAAGGCAGCGACATCCCTAACCGAAGATGACCGTGGCGATGCAATAGTCATCCAGCGAGGTAATATTAGATCCAGATGACATCAATTGTGCTTCTTGTTAGAGCAGAAATAGAATAGATCGAATTCGCATCATGGCATCATCATAGCATCACACTTTGGGAGTCAGTCTCGCATCAAAGCTGGTGGTGACTGGTGAGTGCGGCAACCGTCAGCCATGACGGCATACTTTAAAATACCTAACTAGGTACCTTAACCGTGGTCCAAACAAAGAAACGTTTCATCTCGCCGGCTGATCGCCCAATCAAAGATTATTCTTGGCACAGGCACAGGCACAACAGGCGCAATCAGGTGATCAGGGGTATCCTCCTTCAATTTCCTGTACGGAGTACGGAGTACAGCATTGTTTATTACCTTCAACCTTGCCGCCGTAGAACACATGATTGCGGGGTTGATGTTTCATCGCATACCTTTGGGACGTGGAGAAACGAGCACTTTTGCGCCGACAAGAAGTCGATGATTCCAAAGTCTTCCATCGCGTAGAAAGCACCTGCACGATCATCCATCATGCTTTAATCAGATCAGATTTTCAGTCCGTATCCATGGTAGCTGAAGGAAGGAAGGAATCCCTGTGGAGCCGAATCCAGGCACAGCGCATCTAGACCGGTTGTGAATGCCTGTAGCCAATATACGCTTAACCCGTTGCGACGGTATGATCGAATAGTACACCAAAAACCTGCATTGCTTGCTTTTCGCTTGACGTCCATTGATTTCCACCCTTTGCAGTCGTTCAAGATTGGCGCATTGTACTACGTAGTAATTTCCTGTAATATACGCAATGCGGCTTTTCCATTGGCAGGAACAAAGGGTCGGGAGGCGATTCCTTCACTTCCACGGCCAACTTAGTGGCATCAAACCCAAACAAGATTACCCTAGCTTATAGCGCCAAATATTGTTGTGATTGCTTCCATTTCTTTATCCTCCTCCATCCTCAACTTCCATACCTTCTCATCTCCTCGACATCCACGCGTTCAATTACTCCAACATCAATTGTCTTCATTGACTACTTATCACCAAGTATCTCAAATCAACATCACAACCTCGCCAGCATGAAGTCCTTCGTGATCGGTGCCGCGCTCTTCGCCGGTGTAACTGTGGCGCAGACTGCGTCTGACCTGAGTAGTCTTCCTCCTTGCGGCGTAAGGATTCCCTTGCTGACGACCTCAATCGACCTAACGATTTGCTGACGGCCATGTAGCAAACATGCATCAAAAACATGCTGGCCTTGGCCCCCAGCCTTGGCTGCCCAAATGGCGCGGCTGATGTCGTTTGCCTCTGCACCAAGCCGGCCTTTATGAGCGGTATTCACGACTGCACAGTCGAGTCTTGCCCGTCGGGCACCGACACCAACACCATCTTTACCTACGGCACCAACTACTGCAAGAGTAGGTCCATGAAAGTCTCCGCAGCTGTTTTGGAATTGCTGACATCGTTTTCTAGACGCGCTATCATCTAGCTCTACTTCGGCCACAACTGTCACTGCAACCTCATCCGCCGGCACAGCCACCGTTATCGTTGCAACTGGTGGAGCTGGTGCATCCAGCGCCAACTCAACCTCGACGGTTACCGACGCTGGGGCTGCTGGGGCTCTCCAAACTGGTGCTAGTAACTCAACCACTGGTGCTGGAGGCAGCAACTCGACCGTTGCTGGCGGTGCGGGTGGTATGAACGGTACGGCTGGCGGGAACGGTACTTCCAATGGCACCACTCCGGTTCCCGTCACCACAACTGACAGCACTGGTGCCACTATCACCTCTACTGTACGCTCTACTCTTTTTCAATGCAATCCGTGCCGAGCTGAGCTAATACCACATTTAGTCTTTGTCAACCAGTGCCACTGGATCCAGCACCGGATCGAGCTCCAAGGCTCCTAGCAGCACAAGCGGTGGAGGAGCTGCTCCTGCTTCTAGCTCCAAAGCCGCAGCTCCCAGCCTCGTTGCCGCCGCCGGTTTCCTTGGTGCTGCCGGTGCTGCCGCTCTTGCTCTGTTGTAGGAAGCCATCGAGTGCTCTTAAATATGTCCCACCAAGGCGCCTGGATAAAAGTATCACCGGTTTGACACAGTTTATATGCGCCATGGCGAGGATGCTGGTTTAGATTGTTGATACCCTTACCCCTTCTGTTATGTCGCTTACGCTTTCTTCACGCAATCACGTTTATACCCTAGGGGGTTTTAGTTGACTCAGGGGTATGGGGTTAATGGAGGGGCGAGGAGCATAAGCTGTGTGCGCACTTAATAATCCTACTGTACATTCCGTAGCGCTAGAATCATAGAAACATGCCGTCGTCCAAGTTAAACGGGCAGTGTGGTATGGGCTTGGTGAGTGATGTCCTAACTGTCATGGAGCAAAATAGGAGACCTTTCCCCGTTCACATCGCGCGGGATCCTCTCCCTTACCTGAATTGTACTATTCTACTTCACCATACCGTAGCCAATCAATCAATCAATCCTGCCACCACACATCCAACCAATCACATTTGCTAACGAGGCAATCGCCTCTGCCAGGCTGCTAGCTAATCAATCGCTCCCCTGACTCCTGAGAAACCCCACCCCACCCCCCTTCAATCAAACCAGTCCCAGCCCCTCGACCCTACATATATGCTCTTTACCGAGTAATCTTACCTTGATAAACCATGTATCTATGTATCTATGTACATGCGATCTTTAGTGTCGTTTTTCTCTTCACACGGTCCGGTGTCTTTCTTGGTCTCGAGGGTTGGACTGAGGTTGTGGGCTGGGGTTGTGGGCGAGAGGGGGGGGGTATTGGAAGGGAGGGGGAGGGGGAGGGGGAGGGGGAGGAGGGAGGGGGAAGAGGGGAGAGAGGAGAGGGGAGAGGGGAGAGGGGAGAGGGGAGAGGGGAGAGGGGAGAGTGGCTAGGGTAGGTGGAGGGACTGGTGGAGTTTAGTTGTGAAACTCGATGTGTGTGTGTTTTTTGGGGGGGATTTGGTTCTTTCTACTGTAGTCCCTCAACCTTTCCACTTTCATGAGTTTCTAGCATTTCATTTTTGATTTTTTGGTTTTCTTCCGTTCTTGGGGAGGAAGTTGGGGTTGAGGGGTTGTTGTGGTATTTGGGTGGGTGTTGGGTAGAAGAGTGGGAGAAGGGGGGGGATGGGAGGGATGAGAATGGGGGAATAGGGGAATGGGAGGGAGGAGGGGGGAGTGGGAGGGAGGAGGGGATGGAGGGATGAAGGAGGGATGGAAGAAGGAGGGATGGAAGAAGGGGATGAATTAGATAAGACTAAAACTCTTTTATTTTTTTTCTTATCAACGACCTTGGGCTGTCACGAATTACTTTTCTTTTCCAAGGCAAGTATCCAATCCTACCCTACTGTAGATATCTTGACACCTTGACGCAACTGGCCACCCCCAGCGCCCTGATATTCTAATGGTCTGAGTACTTTTTGAGAGGGGGAGAGAGAGAGAGAGGGAGAAAGGGAGTTATGGTTTGTTTGTTATATGAAGGTGTGAGTATGTAGATGGGTTTTAGGAGTTTTGAAGGAATATTTTTGCTAATCAGTTCTTCTGTCGACCACCTCCACCTAGCTTATTCCACCCCATGTTACTCCCCTCATCCTCAAAATCCGTTTCACTTCCATTCCCTTCCCTTCCTTCCCATCCCATCCCACCCCTCTCCCTCCATGCCCATGCCCATGCCCATGCCCATGCCCATGCCCATCCCCATGCCCATGCCCATGCTCTTCCTCAGCGTGTTAAAACAAACCGCACCCAACAACAACAACAACAACAACAACAACAACAACAAAAACCGCCAAAACCCCGAATCCAAATACTCAGAAATACCAGCCCCGGCCTAACCCCCCGCAGTCCCCAAGAAGCACAGCCGCTCCTCCGGTCCTCGTAATTAAAAAACATCTCAGCTACTCTAGCGCTTTCAAAAGAAAGTACGAACAGAGAGGTTTGGATTTGAGGGGGGAAACGGGGACGAAGGGAAAGGGAGAGGAGGGGGTGTGAGGGGG